>Ga0209335_10000001_pt1 | contig 229101 bp, 205 predicted proteins | sample COG_09_FD_184753 | JGI IMG/M metagenome (GOLD analysis project Ga0209335, IMG submission 184753) | Pelagic Microbial community sample from North Sea - COGITO 998_met_09 (SPAdes) (version 2) | ecosystem: Environmental > Aquatic > Marine > Neritic zone/Coastal water | place: Helgoland, sampling...
ACAGCCTTGAGCCGTGTCCTAAACAGCCTTGAGCCGTGCCCTGTTGAGACAGGGCATGGCTTTAGCGCTACAGGTAAGATTCCAAGCGCCTGGTTCGAACATTAACACCGCACCAGGCTCTTGTTGTTTTGCGACCCTTCTGATCTGTCGATTGCAGGGCCTTGAGCGCACAACACCTCCATACTAAATCACAGCCATTTCGTGTCACCGCTGTTTCGTGGTACTATCCGTGCCGTTCGGGTGCCTGACCGGTTTGCACCCATAGCAATTAGCGTTGCGATGCCTGGTTTCGCCTGGCGCCAGCACGCTAGCCTTATCGATATTCTTCCAAGAATTTTCATACATAAGCCCAGACCGGCTTCCAGCAGCCAAAGACTGCATGGAGGGCAATACTGGAGTCATCACAGATGTCCTTAGAAACTCTCGGCCTGTCGGCCGAATTGCTGCGCGCTGTGCGCGAGCAAGGCTATACCGAAGCTACACCTATTCAAGCCAAGGCGATTCCCATCGTTCTGGCGGGCGAAGATGTCATGGCCGGCGCCCAAACCGGCACTGGCAAAACCGCTGCCTTTGCCCTGCCTTTACTACAACGCCTGATGGAAAACCCAACGCCAAATGCGCCCAACAACCGCGGCATTAGACCCATCCGCGCCTTAATCCTCACACCGACTCGCGAGTTAGCAGCCCAAGTCGCAGAAAGTGTTGCCAGCTATGCCACACACCTGCCAATGACTGCCGCTGTGGTCTTCGGTGGCGTTAATATCAATCCGCAGATCAGTCAGTTACGTCGCGGCGTTGATATTCTGATCGCCACCCCTGGTCGACTTCTGGACCATGCGGGGCAAAAAAATCTGGATCTGTCAAAGGTGGAAATTCTCGTCCTTGACGAAGCTGACAGAATGCTCGACATGGGTTTTATCCATGACATTCGTAAAGTGATGGCGCTGTTACCAGAAAAGAGCAAACGCCAGAACCTGTTGTTCTCGGCGACATTCTCCAGCGACATTAAGAAACTTGCTGGCGGACTATTGAATTCACCAAAAATGGTGGAAGTCGCCAGCCAGAATGCCACGGCGGATAAGATCAAACAGACCATTCACCCCGTCGACAAAATTCGCAAGCGCGAGTTGTTAAGCCTGCTAATTCGCAGCAATAACTGGGAACAAGTGCTGGTCTTTACTCGAACCAAACATGGCGCTAATCGCCTGGCGCAACAACTCGAACTGGACGGCCTGAACACCGCCGCGATACACGGCAATAAGAGTCAGGGCGCAAGAACTAAAGCTCTGAGCGGCTTCAAGAATGGCGATGTGAGCATTCTGATTGCAACGGATATCGCAGCTCGCGGCTTGGATATTGATCAATTACCTCACGTCGTGAACTACGAATTACCCAACGTGCCTGAAGACTATGTCCACCGAATCGGTCGCACAGGCCGTGCAGGCCGTGAAGGTGAAGCCATCTCACTGGTCAGCCCCGACGAAGAAAAGTTGATGCGCGACATCGAACGCTTACTCGGTACCAAGTTGCCAAGAATCGTTCCAGAAGGCTTTAAAGCCAGTGGTATAGCGCCACCACCAGAGCCTGAGCACAGACCCCGCAATGCGGGCGGTCGAGGCGGTAACCAAGGTCGCACTCGCAGCGGCCAGGGTCGAAGCAGCGGCCAAGGCCAAAGCAGCAAACAAGCTCGCAGCAGCCAAGAGCCGAACGGCAATCAGGCTCGAGGCAACAGTCCAAGCAATGACGCCGGACAAAGCCAATACCGCGCACCCGCCAGAAAAACCGGCCAAGGTCAGAGCCAGCGTCAAAGCCCGCAGCGGCCACGAACCATTCGCTCAGGGAATGTCTAAACTCGTCTTAACACACGGTCAGCAACATAATGCCTCATGCTAATATCAACGGTGCCAGGCTCTGGTATAACACCCCGGGCAACCCACCAGACAATGCTGCAACATTACTGTTGCACCATGGCTACACGGCATCCAGAGTCAACTGGATGCCCATCGCCGACCGCCTGCAAGACACCTATCGGATTGTTCTGATGGAGTGCCGCGGCACCGGCGAGAGTGAGGACACAGCGAACGGCTACAATCTAGCGCAGTACGCGGCAGACGTGATCGGTATGGCTGATCATCTCGGGCTCGACAAATTCACTTATGCGGGTCATAGCATGGGCGGTGGTATCGGCTTTCTGCTCGGTCTCGACTATGCAGACCGCCTGGACCAGCTGATCTTAATGGCGCCTATTCCCAGCGGTGGCATTAGCGCTCTGCCCGACGAGGCGTATATTCAGGAACGACTGGCAGCGCGGCGCCGCCAGGATCGGGCGTACTTTTTAAAAGAACAGATCGCCGGTCGGTTTCGCCCAGATGTTCAAACCGACGCCTGGTTTGAATCTCGAGTCGATCACTTGTTGCGGGTTTCGGAAGGTCATTACCTTGGCGGACTAGACACCATGCTTGACCTGGATGTCGAGCACCGTTTGGCGCAGCTGTTCGTTCCTACCCTAATGTTAGCCGGGGCTGTAGATGGCCTGCTAAACGCCAATCTATTGGACTATATGCGCCTGCCCGACGCCAGCCTACACGTGTTTTCCAGAGCTGGTCACGACGTCGCAATACATGAGCCAGAAGGTGTGAGCCAGGCCATTGATGCGTTCATGCGCCATGGTCCACTGACAGCCGCTAAATTGGCCAGATAATATGATTTACTGGGTATACGACTTGAGTTTCTTCGAGTCCTCGCACCAAACAACTTTGCCCCGAGCACTCGATTTTTGCGCGATAACTCCTTATAGTCCGCAACCTCGAATTGACTCAACTTCGCAAGCTACTCACTTTTCCATTCGCTTTAATTTTGATTCAGGACGCTTCCCTTGATTACAAGTGCAAACATCACCATGCAGTTCGGCTCCAAGCCGTTATTCGAAAACATATCGGTCAAGTTCAGTGACGGTAACCGTTATGGACTGATCGGTGCTAACGGCTGTGGCAAATCGACCTTTATGAAGATCCTCAATGGTTCTTTGACACCCACTGCCGGCAATGTTTCCATCAGCCCTAATGAACGTGTGGGTGAGTTGAGCCAGGACCAATTCGCCTTCGAGCAATATACTGTTATTGATACCGTCATCATGGGCCACAAGGCACTATGGAAGGTCAAGCAAGAACGAGATCGAATCTATAACCTGCCGGAGATGTCGGAAGAAGACGGCATGAAGGTTGCTGACCTGGAAAGTGAATTCGCGGAGATGGATGGTTACACTGCCGAAAGCCGCGCCGGCGAAATCCTGCTGGGTGCCGGTATTGCTATGGACGCCCACTACGGTCTGATGAGCGAGGTTGCCCCCGGCTGGAAGCTGCGAGTCCTGTTAGCCCAGGCGTTATTCTCAGATCCAGACATCCTGCTACTGGACGAGCCCACCAACAACCTGGACATCCATACGATTCACTGGCTTGAGGATGTTCTGAACGCACGCAACAGTACCATGGTGATCATTTCTCATGACCGCCACTTCCTGAACGCTGTCTGTACCCATATGGCAGACATCGATTTCGGCGAACTGCGGGTGTATCCCGGCAACTATGACGATTTCATGATTGCCTCAACCGCGGTACGGGAACGACAACAGTCTCAGAACGCCAAGAAAAAAGCCCAGATCGTCGAGCTGCAACAATTCGTCAGCAGATTTTCTGCCAATGCGTCGAAAGCCAAGCAGGCCACCTCACGAGCCCGCCAGCTCGACAAGATCGAGCTGGAAACTATCAAGCCTTCGAGCCGGGTAAGCCCCTACATTCGCTTCAACCAGGAAAAGAAACTCCACCGCCTGGCCCTGACAATGGAAGAAGTTGGCATGGGATTCGACGGCGAGCCCCTGTTTAAAAATGGCAACATTCTTCTCGAGGCCGGTACGCGGCTGGCCATCATTGGCGAAAACGGCGTGGGCAAATCTACGCTGTTACGTTGTCTGATGAATGAACTCGAACCCACCAACGGCTCTATTCAATGGTCGGAAAACGTCAGTCTGGGCTATTGTCCTCAGGACAGTTCCACGATCTTCGGCAGTACTTTGAGCCTGTTCGACTGGATGAGCCAATGGCGTAAACCCGGTCATGACGATCAAATCGTTAGAGCCACCTTGGGCCGCCTGCTGTTTTCTACCGAGGACTTTAAGAAAGAAGTGAATGTCTGCTCCGGTGGCGAGAAAAACCGCCTGTTGTTCGGCAAAATGATGATGCAGGACCATAATGTTTTGCTTCTCGACGAGCCAACCAATCACCTCGACATGGAAGCCATTGAGTCATTGAATATGGCACTGGAACATTACGAAGGCACCTTGCTCTTCGTCAGTCACGATCGAGAGTTCGTCTCATCGTTAGCGACTCGAATTATTGAGATCAAAGACCACAAATTGATCGACTTCCGCGGCACATATGAAGAATATCTCGCCAGCCAGTTACTCCAAGGATAAACCCGCCGCAATGATTGATATTCCACAACGCATCGCCGAAGAACTGGGCGTACAGTCAAAACAAGTAATCGCCGCCATCGGCTTGCTGGATGAAGGCGCAACAGTACCCTTCATCTCACGATATCGAAAAGAGGTAACGGGTGCCCTGGATGATACCCAGATGCGCAACCTGGCAGAACGCCTGAGCTATCTGCGGGAACTCGAAGACCGGCGCACCACCATACTCGCCAGCATTGAAGAGCAGGGCAAGCTAACCGCAGAGCTGCGCGCCCAGATTAGTCAGGCAGATACCAAGACCCGTCTGGAAGACCTTTACCTACCGTACAAGCAAAAGCGCCGCACCCGCGCCCAAATCGCCATTGAGGCAGGCATAGAACCGCTGGCAGATAAGTTGCTTAGTGATCCCATGCTCGACCCCAACGTCGAAGCGATCGCCTTTATCAATACCAAGCCTGATTTCAAAGACGCCTTCAATGATCCCAAAGGTGTTCTGGACGGCGCCCGTCAAATCCTGATGGAACGCTTCGCTGAGGATGCCGAGCTGCTCGCGCGCTTACGCGCCTATTTATCAGACAGAGCGCAGCTCACTGCCAACCTGATTGACGGCAAAGAACAGGACGCAGCCAAATTTCGTGACTATTTCGAACACAAGGATATTGTCACCCGCGTGCCCTCCCATCGCGCATTGGCGATGTTTCGTGGCCGCAAGGAAAATTTCCTACAATTGAAAATTGATGTAGAACACGATGAGACGCTTATGCATCCTTGCATGAGCATGATCGCCACGCACTTTAATATCATCAATAACGGTCGACCTGCTGATGCCTGGCTTGCTGAAGTCGTACGGTTTACCTGGCGAGTCAAACTTCACCTGCATCTCGAAACCGAATTCATGTCTGATCTGCGGTCGCGAGCGGAGGACACCGCCATCGAAGTCTTCGCCCGCAACATCAAAGAACTGTTACTCGCGGCGCCCGCAGGTCAGAAAGTTACCATTGGCCTGGATCCCGGTTTGCGCACAGGCGTTAAAATCGCTGTGATTAGCAACACCGGTCAGTACCTCGACAGCACCGCTATTTATCCCCATGCACCGCGCAACCAATGGGACGAATCCATCGCGGTACTCGCGACGCTCGCAAAAAAATACCAGGTGGAGCTACTCGCCATCGGCAATGGCACTGCCTCGCGGGAAACAGACAAACTATGTGGCGACTTGATCAAACGCCATCCTGAATTAACCCTGCAAAAGATTTTGGTCAGCGAAGCCGGCGCGTCGATCTATTCTGCTTCGGAACTTGCCGCAAAAGAATTTCCTGATCTTGATGTCACGATTCGCGGCGCGGTCTCTATCGCCAGGCGTCTGCAAGACCCTCTAGCTGAACTCGTGAAAATCGAGCCGAAGTCCATCGGCGTCGGCCAATATCAACATGATGTCAGTCAGGTACAATTGGCTCGTCACCTAGATTCCGTAGTTGAAGATTGCGTGAACGCCGTGGGCGTCGAGGTCAACACCGCATCTGCCGCATTATTGCGGCGAGTGGCCGGCTTGAGCCAAAGTATCGCTGACAACATCGTCGACTATCGCAATACTAACGGTCAGTTCAGTAGCCGTGAGCAACTTAAATCCGTTCCCAGACTCGGCGACAAAACCTTTGAACAAGCGGCAGGGTTTCTCAGAGTTCATAACGGCTCAAATCCACTGGACGGCTCAGCCGTTCATCCCGAAGCCTATTCTGTGGTTGAGCTGATCGCAAAAAAAACCGGCCAGCCAGTTAAACAATTGATCGGTAATAGCGCACTCAAAGACATTGACGCCAACGACTTCACCAGCGAAAATTTTGGCTTATTTACAGTCAAAGATATTATTGCTGAGTTGGAAAAACCTGGTCGCGACCCTCGCCCTGAGTTCAAGGCAGCACAATTGCAGGACGGCGTTGAAACCATGAAAGATCTGGTGGACGGCATGATCCTTGAAGGTACTGTCACGAACGTCACGAATTTCGGTGCCTTCGTCGACATCGGCGTTCACCAGGATGGTCTTGTGCATATCTCTGCGCTGGCGAATAGTTTTGTTAAAGATCCTCACGATGTGGTCAAGGCGGGCGAGATCGTCAAGGTTAAGGTTCTCGAAGTTGACCTGGAACGTAAACGCATTGCGCTGACTATGCGCCTCACTGACGAACCTGCAGTGAAAGGCCGGCAGGACTCATCGACCAACCGGCCTAGACAGAATCAGGGGGCTGGTTCTCGGCAGAATGGCAAACCCAACTCGGCGCCGAGGGCCAGCAAGCCAACCGCCGCGCCTATCAACAATGCCTTTGCCCAGGCCATGCAAAAAGCCCAAGCAAAGGCCGACAAGCCTAACTAGGCGAATCGCAAAAAAAAACGCCGGCTGCGATCGCTTAAGGCAAGCAACAGCAGCCGGCTTCGAGCAACGAAAACGCTTCCCACTAGAACGTTAAATTGAAACTCAGAGCCGCAGTCATACCTGGCTTCTCCTCGAACGTGTTCACCCCGTCACGCTCAATGATCACGCGTTCATTTAACAAATTCTGTAGTTTGCCATTAATTGTGATCAACTCAGTTGGATACCAGCTGTAGGTCAAATCCAAGGAATGGAACGGCAGCTCAAAGCCATCAGGCGCGCCATTTCGACCTGCTAAATAAAGCCGCTCACCGAACACGTTGTAAACCAACGTAGTCGAATGCTGACCATTCATCGAGTCAAATCCCATCATAAGATTTGCCACATAATTCGACGCGCCACTCAACTGCCGAACATTGTTGGTCGGCGCATCTGCCTGAACGCCCGCTTTGATTTCAGTATCCTGGATCGTCAAATTACCTTGTACAAAGAAAGGCTCAAATGACTCTCCGAGGAACGCTAGGGATTTAAGTCCATCTAGCTCAAGACCTGTTATCTGGCCCGATTCCGCATTAATAATTTCGCGGGCTCGATTCGTGTCACTGGCAGCTGACTCATAAAACTCAATCGGATTGGTGATATCTTTTCGATAAAGAGTGATCGAAAATGTGTCGTCATTCGAGAAGAACCACTCGGCACGAATATCGATATTCACAAAGTCAGCAGGACGGACATCAGGATTTCCGTCAGTCAGATATCCCGTTCTGGCATCAATATAGCTGGCATCAGTAAGCTCGCGTAAATCGGGACGAACCACTGTCTCGCTCCAGCCGAATCGTAGCTGGAATATTTCTGCCCACCAATCTGACATATAAGTCAGCGAGACAGACGGATAAACCTTGTCGTTTCTATAAGTACCGCGAGCCAGTATGACTGGGTCATTAGATATTTGCGGGTTATCTATCCCGTTACCAAAGATATTCCAGTCAAGAGCCACTTGCCTGTAGTCTTCCCAGCGCGCTCCAACCGAGGCTCTCCACCTGTCATCGAGAGTCCAATCGAGATTGCCAAAGACCGCATCCGTCATTGTTGCCGCTAAATAACTTTGATTGTTAGTTCCTATCAGATCGAACACAAAACCATTCGCCGGGTTGGTCACATTCGTGTCAGAAAAGACAGTGCCGAGAGGGCCGGTTAGGACTGACGGCACATCAACTTGCAAGGGCCCCAAGCCGAATTGGGCCTGACGATAGGTGCGAGATTTCTGGCCATGCTCGGCGCCGGCACTTAATTCGATGATAGACCTTGCTGTCTCGATCGGCAGCACCGCCTGCCAACGATAACTGGTGACGTCATCATCGAGCTGAGTAAACCGGAAATCAGCTGCTGAACTACTCAGGTTGACGCTAGCACTCTCGACCGCGCCCGTTAAGGGATCGTTGACCGTAGAGGAAGACACAGACACCTCGTTCGGAATCGAGGTTCGGGCACCGGCCTCGGAATACATCCAATCAACCTTGAACCCCTCTGGCACCCACTCGGGCACCAACCCTTTTAATAGTGATCTCGTGTCTGCGCCAAGAAAATGCTCGCCGGATATCTGATTCACGGTGAGGTGACGCTCTTCAAATTTTAATGTCTCTCGACGAAATCCCAGCCCACTTGAGAGTTGGGCATTTTCATTAAAAAAGTCATTCCTTGCTACTTCGTCCTCCGTATTTCTGAGATAGAGGCTGGTTATCTTTAGCTCGTGATCGTCTGTATATTGGGCACCAAGATTAATCGTAGCGCTAAGATCCGTGGATTTTGTCGACTCTTGCTCTGACTCAAACTCCTCGGCAGGTAACGCGAGGCTCCGCGCAATTGTTTGAGTCTGCCGCCATCCGGACTTATAGCCCGCGCTGGCCAGGAAACCAACTTCCCAGTCATCCGTCAAAATATAGTTGTTGCCGATACTGCCTTTGAGATCAACATCTGGAGTCGAATCTTGCGTGTAGATCGATATATCTCGATTCAAGCCCAAGGCCAGTTGTCGGTTGATCACTTCAGCGTCAGCCAAAGTTGCTTCGGGATTGCCTTCACGACGTAAGCCGCTGAGGATACCCTGGGCGTTCAAATTACCGGAAAATCGTTGAATCGCCTGACTGAGACTCGGTGCCAACGCACGTGTGCCGTCATCTTCTCCTAAACTATCATCATCGCCACCTTGGTAGGTCAGCATCTCGCCGCGGGATGCTGTGTTGAAGCCGCTACCGATTGTAACCGAGTAAGTAAAATCATCAGGTATGCCACGGGTGCGGATATCAATGCTACCCCCGCCGAAGGCGGCCGACTTATCTGGCGAGTATGATTTCTGGACCGCCAAGGTTTGTACCACTGAAGTTGGAAAAATGTCTAAGGGGATCACATTGCGACTAAGATCCGGCGATGGAATCACAGCACCATTAAGGGTAGTGCTGGAATAGCGCTCACCCAAACCGCGCACGTAAACAAATTTGCTACCCACCAGAGACAAACCTGAAACACGCCGTAGTGCCGCCGCGACGGTGGAATCACCGATTCGCTGTATCATTTCAGCACCCATAAAGTCCGCGACGACATCTTCGCTCATACGCTCGTCAACGAGCTTTGCCGCAGCTGATCGCAGCCGACCCAAAACCACCACTTCTTCCATTTGCTGCCGAAACTCTGTCAACGCTTCGACAGATTGCTCGGGCTCTTGCGAAGACACTTCCATAGATTGCTCAATGTCTTGCGCCACTGCGTTCATCTGCCAGGCCAGCAGCATGGTCATGAGATAGTGCAGCGGTCTCACCTTGATTACATTCAAAGACTTCATTGCTCGCCTCTTACTGGTCAGCTAAATAAAAAAAGCGCGACAGGTATCATTCAGCCGCGCCCGGAGCACCAAGCTATCGATTATTCAAACCACAGAGCGACATCGTTTCCTGATGCGTCTACAGCACGCTGACCGGCGTGAATCCCGTACGTCCAACCTGCGGTCCAATCTAAGGCGCCAGTGCTCAATGCGCCGATATAGGCAGCCCCACCAACTGGCGCCGATGCCGTGGGAGCGGCGCCGTCGACCAACATATTGGCAAATGCAACCGAGTAAATTGCCGGTGTTCCTTCGAGTAATACCAAGGCGGTATTACTGGTCGCTGTCACATCGTCAGCGGAGACGACTGTCGCGAACTGGGCACCTACACTTTCAGCCCATGCTTGCTGAGTAGTGAGGTTCGGCAAAGTATCGCCAGAAGTCGGCTCAACACAGGCGAAGATCACAGAATTCAGTTGCACCTTGCCATCCTGTGCGGCCTGCGGTGTACCCTTGTCGAGCCTCAGGCAGTAGTTGCCGGCGGCTGGGTCCTCAACACTGAACGCAGAGATCATCAGAGTGTTGTTTATCGTCGGCTGAATGTCTTCACGAAACAGAAAGCCGTGGCCCTGTGAGTGAGTCCCCGTCGCCGCCGTATTAGCAGACGTGATGCAGGTCAGGTTGTTGATGGTGGGCGCACTCATCAGGCCCTGCGCGACAGCCGCTAAACCAACAGGAGCAGTCCAGCTGCCAACGCCATCAGATTCTATGCAGTGGTCACCGTCGGTTTCGGACTGGATGACCAGTGCGTTGGTGATTGTGCCCGCATAGCCTTCGTCGATATCAATCGAGTCGTCTCGGACATACATCGCCACGAAGTTATTGATATTGACGGCGCCACCGAACATCTCAATACCATCATCATAGCTTGAGTAAACTTCCAGATTGTTGACGATGGTGTTGCTGCCAACGCCGCCAAAAGAGATACCGTTCAGTTCATCGCCATTAGCCACCTCGGCCCCTGGATGCTTGACGATCACATACTCCAGTCGGCCCGAGCTGTCGGTGTTATCAGCGCCACCATACTGAGACTCATCCAGTCCCGCCGCGCCCTCTGCATCTACGTGGCAATCCGTTGTCGCCAGATCACCAGCAGCAACAGTGCCTGTGTAGGCGCACTTGTTGGTAATACCAAAACCGTTTATCACCACGCCACCCCATTGTTGAACAGCATCGAATGCCAGGGTGGGTGCGGCGGCACGACCACTTTCAACATCAGAGATAGACGTCAGGGTGATGGGTTCGAGCTGAGTGCCCGCTGCGAATATTTGCGAGCCACGATTGACGATCAAAAATTGCTTGGTAGAAGTAAACGCCAGCGTGGCACCCGCTTCAATGGTCAAAGTCGGCCCATCACCACCTTTGCTGATGCCGGCAGCCGCCAGCTTGGCGTCTGTGTCGTAGGTCTCGCCTACAAACAAGCTACCCTGAAACACATGTACGCCACCGTTATCTAACTTAGGAATCGTCAGATCGAAAGTCAGGTTATTGCCGGCGTCAACAAACGTCGAGGCGTAGATACAATCAAGACCGTCAAAGTTACCTTCGATCGTCTGCCCGGCTTCGTTGATATAGAATGCGCAATTGACGGATGTGACCGGGGCGGCGACATTGTTACTGTTGGTTACTGAGTTATCCACGGAAGTGTCTTGGGTAACCGGGCTCACGTTGATGTCTCCACCGCCACAAGCTGTTAGTGCGGCTACAATAGTGGTAAATAGTAGTTTGTTGCGGATTGCTATCATCACATGCCTCTATTTATTGACTAAAAGTTGGATTACTTATTCAGGTATTTCTTAGGCGCGCAGCTTAGGGTGTTTTTGTGAAGGTCAAATAAGGCAGATGAAGGTAGGATTAAGGTCCCTTGGAGATTAGGTTAATGTGGGGACATGCTGTTGTGCATAGAATCCGAACCCACTTCGCGCCCTGCTGGCAGGCCATACAATCGCCCGACTTGCATTAAGGACAGGTCTTATGCCGAAAATATCCACGCGCTTATTCTCGGGCGCCAAGCACCGGGTCTCAAAAAAGGTCGGCATGCCGCCAGGTTCATTAATTCATATTGGCGAGGACCACAGCCGGGAAACCGAGATATCGCTGATCAGCTATGGTGCACGGGGAGTTGAAACCCGCATCCTCGACTCAGTCGACGCATTGAGTCACTATCAGGCAGGCGACGCCATTACCTGGCTGAATATCGTAGGCTTGGCTGACATCAAGGCGATTGAGGCTATCGGTCAGCATTTCGATATTCACCGACTCGTCCTTGAGGATATTCTCAATACGCATCAGCGGCCTAAATGCGAGCATCACGATAGTTTTATTTACCTGGTTTTGACGAGTCTCGTCATACCCGAGCCCGGCGCAGACAGGACGGTTATTCAGGGGCTCAAGTCTGGCATTCAGTACCAACAAGTCAGCATCTTGCTGCTGGACCGGTTCGTGATTACCTTTGAAGAATCTGCGAGTAGCGCCCTTGGTCACATCACGCAGCGACTGAGCAACAGCAGCGGCCGTTTTCGTTCCCAAGGTAGCGACTACCTGGCTTATGAGATCCTCGACAGCATCGTCGACCAGTACTTTGAATACGAGGAATACATGGCCGAGCAGATCGACGATATCGAGGAAGAGCTGCTCATCAATCCTACTAGCGACACCTTGATTCGTATCCAGCGACTGAAGCGGGAGCTCATCAAGATTCGCCGGGTCATCTCGCCCTTGCGAGAGTTACTCAACGGTCTGCTGCGCTCTGACTCACCACTGATTCACGCCGGAACGGCTATTTATCTGCGAGATGTGTTTGATCATTGCCTGCGTATTACTGAGATGCTCGACTCCTATCGCGACATGACAACGGGTCTATTAGATATCTACATTTCCAGTATCAGCAACCGAATGAATGAAATCATGAAGGTGCTAACCATTTTTGCCTCGATTTTTATTCCGCTGACGTTCATTACTGGTATCTATGGCATGAACTTCGATGCTATGCCGGAACTCCACTGGCCCTGGGCCTACCCAGCCCTGTGGGGATTGTTTATCGGTATTTCAGGCGGTCTGCTGGTCTACTTCAAACGTAAGCACTGGCTCTAACTGCTAGCGAATATGCGGGCACACCCGTCAGCCTTGTACGGATTGTTATTGTTCGATTCCCCAGTATCCTTAAGTCCTGTATCCTGCATCCACGTAAGGGATGGACGAGCACATGATCACTGCAATAGAGGCGCTGGAGCGTCTGCGGATTGGGAACCAGCGATTTGTTGACAACCTGACGACACGGACGCCCACGACCCAGGCACAATTAAGCGGTCTGTCCGCGGCACAGGCACCCTTCGCCGTCATATTAGGTTGCTCAGATGCGCGAGTTCCTGCGGAAATCGTCTTCGACCAAGGCCTCGGTGACCTGTTTGTTATTCGGGTGGCGGGCAATATTGTCGCTCCATCACAGGTCGGCAGCGTCGAATTTGCGGCGGCGCAGTTTGGCACACCGTTGGTGGTTGTATTGGGTCATACCAACTGCGGCGCCATCGATGCAACCATCGCTGAGCTCGGTAGACCCTCAGCAAACCAATCACCGAACCTGTATTCCATTGTCGATCGGATTCGCCCCTCCATTCAACCTTTGCTGTTGACCGAAATGAAAAACCACCCAGAATTGCTCCGCGCGACAGCCGTGCGAGCTAATATCCAGGCATCCACCCACCATCTGCGACATGGCTCGCAGATACTGGAGCAGCTCATTCAAGAAGAGGGGCTGTTAGTCTTCGGTGCTGAGTATTCTTTGGAGACCGGCATTGTCGATTTTTATGATGCAGTCCACTAACCGACTGCAGATTTTCTTATGAGCAATGCCCTGACTATCCTAAAGCAGACCTTTGGTTTTACCGAGTTCAGACCACCACAGGACGAGATCATCCACCGGCTGATCGGCGGCGGCGATGCCATGGTCATCATGCCCACCGGCGGCGGAAAGTCTCTGTGTTACCAAATCCCCGCGATCGTCAGGCCCGGTTGTGGGGTGGTGATTTCCCCCCTTATCGCCCTGATGCAGAATCAGGTCGATGCCTTGACCGAACTGGGCGTTCGAGCCAGCTTCCTGAACTCGACCCTGGATCGCGACGCGGCGCAGACCATCGAGCAGGCCCTGCTGGGTGGCGAACTTGACCTGCTCTATATCGCACCTGAGCGTCTGGTACAGCCACAAATGCTTGCCTTGCTGAAACGCGCTCGCATCAGTTTGTTTGCTATCGACGAAGCCCACTGCGTCTCGCAGTGGGGCCATGACTTTCGAGTCGACTACCTGCAACTCAACTTGCTGCATACTGAGTTTCCCGACGTGCCGCGGATTGCCCTGACGGCAACGGCAGATACGCGCACCCGCGAAGAGATTATCCAACGCCTGGATCTAGGTGCGGCCGGGCACTTCTTTGCGGGTTTTGACCGACCCAACATTCGCTACACCATCGCCCTCAAACAAAATCCGCGGGCCCAGCTATTACGCTTTCTGAAGGACGCGCATCCTCGGGACGCCGGGATTATTTACTGTCTATCGCGGAAAAAAACTGAGGAAACGGCCGCTTGGCTGCAAGGCCAAGGATTTAATGCGTTGCCCTATCACGCCGGTTTGCCAACCGAGAAGCGGGCCTTGCACCAGACCCGCTTCCTGCGTGAAGAGAGTGTCATCGTCGTCGCCACTATCGCCTTTGGCATGGGCATCGACAAACCAGACGTACGTTTCGTCGCTCATCTGGACTTACCTAAAACTATTGAGTCCTACTACCAAGAAACGGGCCGAGCCGGTCGCGACGGCACGCCGGCCGACGCCTGGATGATCTATGGTTTGCAGGATGTCATTAAACTGCGGCAAATGATGGAAGGCTCCGACGGCAGTGAAGAATTCAAGCGCCTGGAACAACATCGGCTCAATGCCATGCTGGGTCTATGTGAGATCACCACGTGCCGCCGGCACGCATTATTGGCTTATTTCGATGAGGAATCACCGCCACGATGCGACAATTGTGACACCTGTCTGCATCCGGTCTCGACCTGGGATGCAACAGACGCCTGCCGACGTGCGCTCAGCGCGGTTTTTCGTACAGGTCAACGCTTTGGCGTTAACCATGTAATTGATGTCTTAAGGGGCACAACCACGGTCAAGGTCACCCAGTTCGAACATCAGCAGTTGCCGGTTTTTGGCATTGGTACGGAACTCGACGCCAACCAGTGGCGCTCGGTATTTAGACAGCTGGTAGCCAGAGGTCTGTTGAGCGTCAACATGGAGGCGTTTGGCGCACTGCAATTAGAAGAAAAATCTCGGCCCTTGTTAAAAGGTGAAGTTACCATCGAGTTGCGCCGCGACCTGAAAACCACCGTGGCTCGGCAGCAAACTCGCACGCCCATCGACAACGATATTGATGTGGAGCTCTGGGAAGCGCTGCGTGAGTGCCGCCGCAGTCTGGCGGAGGAGCAAGGCGTACCACCTTATATTATTTTTTCGAACAACACCCTGCAAGCCATGGCGGAACAGGCACCGCAGACTATCGAAGCCTTCAGTCAGTTGTCTGGCGTCGGCGAACGCAAACGCGACAAGTATGGCCCGGCATTCCTCGAAGTGTTACGCCGAGTCCAAGGCTAGCGGCTCTCAGTGGGCTTCAAACCTCCTCATCAACCACACAGAGTCAGGTTAAGCACTTCCTGAGCGTACCCCGGGATCAAAGGTCACCGGCATTCGGGTCAAGCCGGAAATAAAGTTGGACGGCATCCAGCTCACTTGGCCAGCGACCTGCAGGTTCTGCATGCGGGACAATACCTCCCGCAGAATCGCATCAATCTCGAGGCGCGCAAACCACTGCCCAAGACACACATGATGCCCGCCGCCAAAGGCGAGGTGCTTGTTGGGCGTTCGTAAGACATCCAACTGATCGGCACGGGCAAAGGCCGACGGGTCTCGGTTGGCCGCGCCGTAATACAGCACGACCTTATCCCCGGCTTTGATATCCTGGTCTTGGATACGGGTGTCCATGGTAGCGGTACGGCGCATATAGATTACCGGTGAAGTCCAACGCAGCAATTCATCTCGAGCCGTGCCGAGGTGCTGTTCCACATCCGACTGCAACAGGGCGAGCTGCTCAGGATGCTTGAGCAACTCGTACATGCCCGTTGCAACGAGGTTTCGAGTGGTGTCGCCACCAGCATCAATCATCAGCATGAAAAACAGCAGAAATTCACCGTCGGTGAGTTTGCGGCCATCAAGTTCAGCCCGTAGCAGTTTACTGGCAAGATCATCGCCCGGATGGGCACGTTTATCTCGTATGACACCTTGACCATATTCAAACATCTTCATCACAGCTTCAGCGATAGCATTTTCTGGCAACGACTCGGGCGCCGAATGGATAACTTCCGTCAGTTTATACAATTCACGCCCATCACTCAGGGGTAGGCCCATCAGATCGGCAATCACGAATGAAGGCATCTCGCCGGCGATGGCGCTGACGAAGTCGCATTCGCCGTCTTCTATGACGGCGTCAACGATCTGCGTGGCCAACTGCTCGATGCGGGCGTTGTAGTTCTTCGCCGGGCCCTGAGTAAATTCTCGGCTAATCAGTTTTCGGTAGGCGGTGTGTTCCGGCGGGTCCATCATCAGCATCATCTTGTCCGGGCCCGCGAAGTTCGCCTGCGCCGGGTCTGGATCCTGAATCATGATAGTCGGTTCCGAGGAGAAGATTTTCGCTTCACGGCCGATGTTATAAACATCCTGGTGACTCGTGATCGCCCAGAAACCAGCGCCACCAGGCTCACTGTGCCAATAGCAGGGCGCCTGCTCTCGCAACCATTGGTATTGATCCTGAGGATGACCACCGTGAAATGATGCGGGGTTGAGCAAATCTATTTGCATAAAAACAGCCTCTATTCAATGCCACTAACGACTTTTACTGACTTGTCTTGCTTTCGGTGTGGCGGAGTCCAACGCAAGTATCCCAACTGTCAGAGTCAAACGAGGCTATAACCAGACTTCCTGATTATTCGCCCGCGCTATTTCGCGAGTCAGCTTCGCAGACAATAAAGGCGCCAGATGACATTTGTCAGCCATGGCCATCACGCTTGCCTGATCAGCAACATCTAATGCCTCATAGTCAGCCTGGACCCTTGCCAATAAAAAGAACCGGTAGGGTTGAGCCAAAGCATTAATTGAATCCTGATCGATCTCAAACCGACAAAACCCCACGCCGCGCTCAATGGGCGTCAAGGGTTTCGGTTGCTGTTCATCGAGCCAACGGTTAATCAAAGTTGCAGCAGCGACTGTTTCCGGCACCAGATCACGAGCGATGTGCCGGAGCAATTGGATCAGGCTATCCGGGACATGATCAGCGCCTTCCTCTTGAGCTCGAATGAGATTCGCCTCCTCATCGGCGATGGCATATTCGCCGATATCAGGCTCTGGCCGGTTCATCCGCTCAACCCACCGAAAAACATGTATGGCCTGTGCCTGCATCAGCGCCAACGGCTTTGGGTCACGACCTAAATGTGCATACATCGGCGCCATCATACCGTAATCAGCGATCGTCGGCGTCGAACCTAACAGGTATGGCATGTCGCGTAAATGGGAGTTGAGCATGTTCAGGAAGTCTGCATAGAGACTTTCAACCAACGTAAAAGTTGAACTGACGGCACCAAATGCCTCTCCCGCATTACGCATCCGCAACATAGTTTTCTCTGCCAGCTCAACCCGGTCTCGATCCCGAGGAATCATCGACTGGAAATGGAAGGCGAGGAAATTTAAATTCTCTGCTGGATAATTCCAACGATAGTGCATGGCTGGGCGCAGTAGTCCTTCAGAACCAATCACATCGAACAGGCGCGCCAGAAAACGTTGACGTGGGCCTTTCGGAAGCGCCTGCCCCCCGCTAAGCGTTTCAAAATGATCAATGATCGCCGTGCTGTCACGAATGACCTCACCCTCAGCAGTTTCTATGATGGGAATGGATTGGCCTCCCGCATTCGGCCGCACCTGGTCTCGAAAGTGGGCGGTGGTTGGCGTGATTTCTCGATAGGGTATTCGCTGTTTAATCAGGTAAGCGCGAGCCTTACCCGTATACAATGACAACGGCGTGCCATACAGCGTATGAATACCAGCGTTTGAATCTTGTTGAATCATCGTCCTTTACCTTAATTAGAGGATCCTGACGCGCCTATGACCTGCGCCGTTAAACACTAACACAACATTAGCCGAGTCGCCGACTCATTGAGAGCCTGTAGTCATCAGCTTGATTTGCCAGGCCAGGCTCGCTAACCTGCGCCACTCCTAATGATCAAGGTACGTTCATGTCTGCCTACAGCATTGAAATACTCAAAACAAATCTCGCCAACACCCGCGTGGTTAAACTAATCGATGCAGAACAAGTCGTACTGGACGATGAGTCAGTGCTGTTGCAAATTGACCAGTTTGCGTTGACAGCGAATAACATCACCTATGGTGTCGCCGGGGATATGATTGGCTATTGGCAATTTTTCCCCGCTGAAGACGGCTGGGGTCGAATTCCAGTTTGGGGTATGGCCACCGTCGTCCGCAGCGAGGTTGATGGCATCGATGTGGGCCAGCGTTATTATGGTTACTTCCCCATGTCGAGCTATTTAGTCGTGCAGCCCGCTCGCGTCAGCGATCGCGGTTTTGTTGACGGTGTCAGCCACCGCGCCGCGCTGCCACCGACCTACAATCAATATTCACGAGTCAGCCCTGAGAACGGTTACCTCCCAGAGTTTGATCGCCACCAGATGATTTACCGGCCGCTGTTTACTACTTCCTTTGTACTGGATGATTTTATTGCTGACAATCAGAGCTTTGGCGCAACCAACATCATACTCTCCAGCGCTTCCAGCAAAACGTCATTGGGTCTTGCCTATCTGTTGAAGAACAGTCGGAACCAGTCCGTCACAGGCTTGACCTCCGCCAGTAACCTAGATTTCGTTAAGGGCCTTGGCGTTTATGATACGGTAGTCACCTATGAGGATATTGAAACTCTCGACAACAACCTACCCGGCGTGTTTATCGACATGGCGGGCAACCGTCAGGTCCTGGCAAATATTCATGAACATTTTCAGGATAACCTGAAGTACAGTTGCGGGGTCGGTATCACCCACTGGGAATCTCGAGATGGCGCTGCCCTCGGCACGCTGCCAGGACCAAAGCCGGCCATGTTCTTTGCGCCCAGCCAGATTCAAAAGCGCCACAAAGAATGGGGCCCCGAAAAGTTTCAAGCAGAGCTTGGCACAGCCTGGGACAGCTTTCTGACGGTGGTTGACGGCTGGATCACGATAGACCAGCGCAGCGGTGAATCTGAGTTACTAGGCACTTACGCTGAAGTCCTCAACGGCGCAGCACCGAACAAAGCGTTCGTCATCTCACTGTGACATCTTAATGTGAATTTGCACCTTAAACGGCGTCGCGATGCTGTAGATAGCATCATGTTCAGCCCAGCGACACACCGCGTTGCGTCGCTGGCCGGCTATCGTCTGCAGCTGTAAAATGCTGGATCTTGGCGCGCTGCGTCTTACAGGCTTTGACTGACACGCTTTTCTGCTTGCGCCAAGCTACAACCGAAACCCAGCAGATTCGTTAGACCAAAATTCAAGCGATATTTTGTCGTGGTTGGCCTTAATAAGTTTCCGCCGTGTTTTCGAATACAAAGCCAGTCTCGGCCAACACCAGTCGGTGACGTTCACCCTCGACATCAGCATCGGACGACTCGTACCCCGCGTCGCCCTGCCAGAGCGCCACTCTCACACCTTGCGCATTTTTGACGACTCGAGTCTGGTAGACCTTATGCGGCTGTGATTCAAAATGCGTGATAATCTCATGACCAGCACCATGCAGCGCAAGCTGGTACAGCGTGATCCAAGTCGGTGGCGCAAGATCGATCTCGCCAGCCTTGTGTTTCGCCAATGCATCAGCAGGGTTGATCCACAGATGGTCGAGTATCTCTCCGCCATCAATCTGTATGGGTTCATCAATCAGGGTACGGGTTGCGAAGAACCAGGTCGCGAAGCGTTTCGGCGTGGTCGCCGGCGGCGTCCAGTGGGCAAACAACACAAAGTCGTCGATAGCCGCGGTCAGCCCCGCTTCTTCCATGGTCTCCCTGGCAGCAGCATTTCGAGCGGCAACATCAACATCGCCATCGGCCGGATAGTCCTCCGGGTCAATACGCCCGCCAGGGAAAACCCACATGCCACCAAAGGCGATCTTGGAGTTTTTCCGCAACATCAGCACCTCGACCCCGGCGGCTTCCCCAAAGTCTTTGAGAATGACCACGGTTGCTGCGGGAATCGGTGGTGCCAAGCTGGCTTCACTCACGGGTTTTAGATCACCGTAAATATCGTTGCGATGGGTTTTATCCGTTGGCTCGTTGATAGTTATGCTCCTGCTTCGCTGTTGATTGGTTAGTTGACGGGTTTGGCAAGGTCCCGACCCATTCCATAAAACTCCGCGTTGGGTTGCATGGAAGTGACGTTCGCCATCCGATTACTCAAGCCGAAAAAGGCAGTGATCGCACAAATATCCCAGATATCGTCGTCATCGAAACCATGAACCTGCAATTGCTGGAAGTCAGCCTCGGTCACGGCGGCCGCATTCTCGCTGACCTTCATCGCCAGGTCCAGCATGGCCATCTGTCGAGGCGTAATATTGGCCTTGCGATAGTTAACGGCGACCTGATCAGCGAGCAAGCCATCTTTGGCGCGAATTCGCAGGATGGCACCGTGAGCAACCACACAGTATAGGCATTGATTGGCGCCCGAGGTCGCCACAACAATCATCTCGCGCTCGGCTTTGGACAAGCCACCTTGCTTGTCCATCAGCGCATCATGGTATGCAAAGAATGCCCTGAACTCGGCCGGGCGCCGGGCATAGACCAAAAACACATTCGGTATAAATCCCGATTTTTCCTGAACGGAAAGTATCCGCAGCTTGATATCCTCAGGCAGGCCATTCAGATCTGGCAAGGGGAACCTTGGGTTCACAGGCCCTGCGCCGATTTCAGCAGTCGTCGATGTCATGAAGTTAACCCCTAAGATGTAAGCCATCCAAGATACCAAAGACACCGCTCGAGTAACAACTTCATCGCGCAGATTCGCGGCTGGCTGGACAGCCTGGACCATTAAACGTTACATTTGCGCCTACTGTAAATCCAATCTGGAGATTCGCCATGACCTATGCACCGGACCATCGGCCTTACTATGACGCTGACAGCCATATCATGGAGCTTCCCAACTTCCTCAAGGACTATGCTGATCCTGCGATCCGGGATGAAATTCCTCAGGTCAGCTACAGTGCCTCATTGGTGTCTGACGAAGAAGTCGCTGTTATCATGAGCCAGGGCGGACAACACAGCACGGAACACAAGGCCAGCATGGTCGCTTTGGGCGACAAGCTGATCGAAAGCTCCAAAGAAATCCAGGCGCTCGGTGCCTTCAACGGCGATGACCGCAAGGTCGCCATGGATATGCTAGGTTTTAAAAAGCAGCTGGTGTTTGCCACCCACAGTGTCGCTTTTCCGTTTCACCCCAGTTCAAAAAAGCCGCCACATCTGCGGTATGGCGCAACCCGAGCACATAATCGCCACATGGTGGATTTTTGCCAAGCAGATGATCGTTTATTGGGCGTGGGCATTGTCCCGCTGGACAGCCCGGAGCATGCCCTGACCGAATTGAAGTTCGCCATTGACTCAGGTCTGAAGGCAATCTGGGTACCCCATCGCGCGCCCATTGATATGTCGCCGGGCCACGTTGACCTCGAGCCTTTCTGGGCTCTGCTGGCAGAATCCGGCACGCCCTTTGTGTTGCACGTGGGTGGCTCACCGCTGCAAGCATTGAAATCCTGGAGCAACAATGGTCGCGCAGCAGTCAAGGATTGGATGGGTGGCGGCGAGAATGTGCGAACTAAGGACGCTGCTGTCATGCATCAGCCGCCAGAAACTTTTATCAGCATGCTATTACTGGACGGCGTCTTCGACCGCCACCCTGCGCTGCGCGGTGCTGCCGTGGAACTGGGCGCCGGTTGGGTACCCGAGCTGACTAAACGACTGGATTGGGTTGCGAAAATTTACGGCCGCGTCGACACTTCCGTGCAATTTGACCGGACTCCGTCTCAGCAGCTCAGCGAGCAGATGGGCTTCACGCCTTTCCCCCATGAGGACGTCGCCAATCTTATTGAGCAGTCGAATCCAGATCTGTATCTCTTCTCAAGCGATTACCCTCACGTCGAGGGCGGGCGGAATCCCATCAAGAAATTCGAAGACTCCCTCGCTAGCGAGGCCGAAGCCGTCAAAGAAAAGTTCTTCAGTGAAAATTTTCTGCGCTTGTGGCCTGAGGCCCGAGTCAACGGTTAAACAAACCGCCCGGAGCCAGGACCTGCCATGCGCAAGTTAACGCTTGGAATGATCGTCAGTTTGATACTGTTGTGTCTGACCGCCTGTAATCCGGCGCTAGATTCAGACACCGAACAGCCAGACGAAACCGCTCAAATTGAGAGACACAGCAACGAGGGTCACGGGATTCCCTGGTTTGAAGGCTCCGTGGCCGAGGCTTTTAACCTCGCCGCCGCCGCCAACAAACCCATTTTTATGTACTGGGGCGCGGTATGGTGTCCGCCTTGCCAGGAAATCAAACATACTGTCTTCAAGAGCCCAGAATTTATCGCCCAATCAAAACTGTTTATTCCTATCTATCTGGATGGCGATACCGAACGCGCCCAGTCTGTGGGCGAAGAGTTTGGCGTCAAGGGCTACCCCACCATGATTATCTTCAGCCCCCAGGGAGAGGAAGTGACTCGCATTCCTGGTGGGATAGACATCTCTCGCTATAACTCAATCCTGCTCTCCAGCCTCGACACGCTGCGCCCTACGCGCATGCTGGTCCAACTCGCGCTGAACTCGCCGGATCAACTGCTCGCTTCCGACTTTAGGCAACTCGCTTATTATTCCTGGGGCCAGGACTTTGAAGCGCTGCCCGTCGGTACCGACCCCATCCTGTTTAGTCAACTCGCGGAGCGGGTATCGAACCAGGATCCAGAAGCCAGTGCGCGGCTGTATCTGCAATATTTGGTGATGCTAGCTGCCGGGCAAGATGAGGCCAAGACCCGTCAAAAAGCCGATGCCGCACCACTCACCCGCATTTTGGCGGCACCAGAACTGATCATTGGTACGTGGGACTACCTGGCCTATTACGCGATCGAGATTGCCAGTGTGCTCGATCTTGATGCATTGGCATTGGCCAGATTACAAAATCAGTGGCAGCAGGCGATGCTCGATCTACGCCACAATAAGCGCCTATCAACCGCCGAGCAATTGGCAGGCTGGTTCCCGTATCTGGGGTTTTATTTCGACGGCGATGCGACCCCGGCAACACTCCCCACGGCGCAGATCACGGCTATTCAGCTGGATGCCGAAAAGGCCAACCAAGTGACTCGAAATGCCTATGCTCGCCAAAGCGTGGTGAATCAGATTAGCTATCTACTCGAAACTGCCGGGCTCCAGGATGAAGCCAAACAGTTGTTGCTGGCGGAGTTGGAAAAATCGGCAGCACCCTATTACTTTATGAGCAATCTCGCGGCCCTGGCGGAAACCGCCGGCAGCATTGACGAAGCCCTGGAGTGGCGGCTCAAGGCTTATCAGTCGAGCACTGGGCAAGCCACGCGCTTACAGTGGGGAGTCAGCTATGTACGCAGCCTGATCAGACTCGCACCCCAACGACAAGAAGAAATCAGTCAGACGGCGCTGGCGCTAATGAACGAATTGAGCCAACACCAGGATAGTGGCGATGCCATTGTCGATGCCTTTGCGGGACGCAATTTTCGGGTTTTGCGACGCCTCAACAAGGATCTGCACGCCTGGCAAACAGCTGCAGGTATTGACCTACTTGGAAACTTTGACGCCCGCTTGCACACACTCTGTAGTCGGCAAGGCACAGGTTCGACGCAGATGAGCAACTGCCAGTCTTTGCTCGCCAGTGATGCCAGTGACGTGCCACAGTAGTGCGTGGCAAACCTAACTGAACACAGTTCTATGGCTCGACGTGTACAGCGTCCTAATCAGCCCATAAGTTATACCCATCGACAACTCGGATGGCTCAAGGAAATCGAGCGCAGTTAGACAGCAATTAGCAATCGGTCACAAGGAGAACGACAATGAGATTTTATCAACGGGTACTGGCCGCCTGGCTTATCGCCGCGGCCTCAGCAAATGCGGCAGAATTACAGGTCGGCGATCCAGCACCGGACTTTCGTCTCCCGGGCAGCGATGGTCACTACTATTCGCTAACCGACTTCAGGGACAAGCAATTCGTCGTCATTGCGTTCTTTCCCAAGGCCTTTACCGGTGGCTGAACTCTCGAATGCAAGGCGCTGCGTGACAGTGACCAGGAAATTCGCGAGTTTGACGTCGCCTACTTCATGGCGAGTGTTGATAGTCTTGAGGACAATAAAGCCTTTGCTGAAAAGAATGCCGCCAGCTTCCCAATCTTGTCTGACGCTGACAAACAGATGAGTCAAGCTTTTGGAGTCCTGTCAGCGAGCGGTCTGGCGCGGCGCTGGACCTTCTATATTGATCGCCAAGGAATTGTTCGAAAAATTGATAAAGCGGTCAGCCCCCGCACAGCAGGGGCTGAGCTGGTCAAAAACCTGCAGGCGCTGAATGCCCCGAGACGGCCCTGACACCCGGGTCGTTCTTGCCTTAGGCTGTTTACGGCGCGCGGATTAGTACGTCACCACTTGGCTCGAGCAAGGGTTAATCTGAGCACTAGTCATTCACTCCACAAGCAGGGGTAGCAACGTGACTCTAGCATTGACACAGGCACTGTTGGCGGGTCATGGCGTGCAACACGCTTGCGCTAATCCACAATGTATTGAAACTCATATCTCCTGGATCGTGTTGCTGGGAGAATATGCTTACAAGATCAAGAAGCCCCTCAATTTGGGCTTCCTGGACTATAGTACGCTAGCCCTGCGCAAATTTTATTGTGCAGAGGAAATACGCTTGAATCGTCGTACGGCCAAGGATTTGTACCTTCAGGTCGTTGCTATCAGCGGCTCAGCGGCGGCGCCCGTGGTGAGTCCTATTGATTCTGACCGACCGGTCGCCGCGGAGGTCTTTGAATATGCGGTAAAGATGCGTCGGTTTCCGCAATCCCAACTGCTAACGTCGCTGGCACAAAACAATCTACTCGACGCAACCGTCGTTGAATCGCTGGCTCGAACGATCGCTCGTTTTCATCTGAGTCTGGCAAAGACAGTACCTTCAAAATTTCAACTAAGGGACCGTATTCAGGGGCCGGTACTCGACAATTTTAAGCACCTGGTGGCGCTGGCCCTGCCAGAGCGACAGCAAGCACTAACGGATCTAGAAGGTTGGAGTGAAAAAGAATACCAGCGGCTCGAGGCCAGTCTGCAACGACGTTATGAGCAAGGCGATATTCGAGAGTGCCATGGCGATATGCATCTCGACAATATCCTATATGATGGTCGACAGTGCCTTGTGTTTGATTGCATCGAATTTAATCCGGCGCTGTATTGGATTGATACGGCCAGCGATTTCGCTTTTACCGCCATGGACCTGCAAGTTCGCACTCATGCGCATCACGCGCGACAACTACTAAACGAGTATCTCGCCCTTACCGGCGACTATGACATGCTTCAGGTGCTTCATTACTATTTAGTTTATCGCGCCCTCGTCAGGGCCAAGGTTCATGCCATTCAGGCTAGTCAGTCGAGGGGCAATGCGTTTCATGAGCACCATGATCAATGTTGGCGCTACCTTCGCCGTGCCCAAGAGTATTGTCAGCCCACGCCACGAGGTATGGTCTTGATGTGCGGCTTTTCCGGCAGCGGCAAAACCACTATCGCCCGTCAACTAGCTCAAGCCTCAGGCTTTATTCATCTGCGTTCCGATGTTGAGCGCAAGCGGCTGTTCGGCTTGAGACATGATGCCAGCAGCCAGCAACTAAAACTGAACATCTACACGGCTGACGCCGATACACTAACCAAATCGCGTCTGTTACACCTCAGCCAAGAGATCTTCAATGCAGGCTACGGTGTGATTATTGACGCCACTTTCATCCGCGCGGGCTGGCGTCAGAGTTTTCTAGAACTTGCCAGCCAGCTTTCGATGCCCATCAGAATCCTTCAATGCCAAGTATCTGCAGATGAGGCGCAAACTCGCCTGGCCAATCGACAGGGCGATGCCTCAGAGGCAACCTTCGAACAATTCCTGGCCCAACAAACTGCTTTTGACCCATTTACTAACGACGAACAACGCTTACTGGTCACTGTTAACACACAGGAGGCGAGTGCGGTAGCATCAACTCTGACCGCCCTGACCCACTGGTTACAGACTCCTACGCTGTCATCAGGCACATTTAACCCGCAATAAGATGCTCTAAGAGGCCTACATGCTGCAGAACAATAAACAAACCATGAAAATCATCCAATGCGAACAGTTTGGCAGTCACACTGATTTGAAAGTTAAGCGGGTCCCAGTGCCGAGACCCGTCGCTGCCGATGAGGTGAAGGTCAGTATCCAGGCGCGGGGAATTTCCTTCAGTGATCTGGTGCGCATCAAGGGCGATTATCAGGAATCCTCAGGCTTACCTTTTACTGTCGGCGGCGAGGGAGCCGGTACCATCATTGAGGTAGGCAGCGATGTTGCGAACCTGCGCGTCGGCGATCGGGTACTGACACCTGGCGGCTGTGTCGAACAGGTTAACGTGGCGGCAAAGCACGTGATTATTTTGCCCGAGCAAGTCGATTTGGAAGCTGCCGCGGCGTTTAGGAATAACTATATGACCGCTTACTATGGCTTGCAGCTCGCTAATCTAAAGGCTGGTGAAACGTTGCTGGTACACGGCGCCGCTGGCGGCGTTGGTCTGGCAGCCGTGGATCTGGGTAAGCTATTCGGCGCCCGAGTGATCGGCACAGCGGGTTCTGATGAGAAACGCGGCGTCGTCGCGGCACTGGGTGCCGATGCTGTGATCGATAGCAACGAGGACTTTCGAGAGGCGGTCAAACAGCTAACCGGCGGCCTGGGTGCTGACGTGATTTACGACCCGGTCGGCGGTGACGTCTTCGACCAATCCATGCGCTGCATCGCACCCTTTGGCAGAATACTTATCGTGGGATTTACGAGTGGCAGGCCCGCGCTAGCCAAGACTAATCATCTACTGGTGAAAGACGCCAGTGTGATCGGCTATACCATAGGCGGCCTACAGCGCCATAAGCCGGCGCTGGCCGAGAAAAACTCCACAACACTGATGGGTTGGCTGGCCAGCGGCCGCATTAAGCCGTTTGTCTCTCACCGTTTACCCATGGAAGATATCGTCGAGGCTTATCAACTGCTAGTGGACCGCAAGGTAGCCGGCAAGGTCATCCTGACATCCAACCAGGATGGACCTGCCGACTGAAGCGTTTAAAGGTTAGGATTAATCAGGTACTTTTCACCCGTCGCCTGCATACCGTAAACCTTGATCGCATCGATACTCAAGGCTTCGCGCAGTGAGACCGTTTTCGTATACTTGCTGGCGAAAGTGGTTTTGATCTCTGCGGCGACTTTCTGACGCAGCTTCTCGGCTGCCTCGGCACCGATCTTGATCAAGAATGGCGTCAAGAGCCAACCGCCGAGCGCCCAAGACATACCAAAGTTGCGGCTCAAGGTTGTGGTGGAACGTTCAAGACCACCGTAAATATAGACCTGCTTAAATACTGTCGATCCATAGCGACTAAATTCCTTGGCAGTCTTGTTGGCTGCCACTTCCATGCAGGTCAGAATCTGACTGGCAAGGCTGCCACCACCGGTTGCATCAAAGGCAATAGTCGCACCGGTGGCTACCAGCGCATCGGTCAAATCATCCATGAACGACGGCAAGCTTGAGTTACAGACATACTCAGCACCAATTCCCTTAAGGATATCCACCTGCGCCTGGTTACGAACCACATTGACGAGCTTTACGCCTTCATTGAGGCAGATTTTTTGCAGCATCTGTCCCAGATTGGACGCCGCCGCCGTATGCACCAGAGCCGTATGGCCTTCCAAACGCATGGTTTCAACCATACCCAGCGCCGTGAGCGGGTTGACGAAGCATGAAGCGCCCTCTTCCGGGGTTGTGCCATCAGGCAGGGCCAGACACTGGTTGACGTTCAAGGTTCGATACTGGGAGTACATGGCACCGCCCAGGACACCGACGGTCTTGCCCAATAGCGCTTGCGCGGCTGCGGACGATCCCGCCTGCACAACAACACCACCGCCTTCATTGCCAACGGGTAAGGACTCATCCATTCTGGCACCCATAGCGCGGAACATGGCTTCCGGTATTTTCGCAGTAATGATGGGCAGATCGGCTGTGCCGCCGGCCACAGCCGTAGACATGTCAGCGCCGCCGAATAAAAGCCCCAGGTCAGATGGGTTGATGGGTGAGGCTTCAACCCGCACCACGACTTCATTCTCGCCAGGGGCTGTCACGGGCACTGACTCAAGGGATAGCTGCAGCTCTCCGCTCGATTTCACCAAAGAACGCAATTGCAGGCTGGTATCGGGTATTTGTGCTGTCATCAGGTCAATCTCCATAAGTTGTTCGTTAGCAATCAGCAGGCAAAATACACTGCTTTGCCATCATTTGATAGGCTTGTTGGCTAGTGACTCGCTCACAACCACCTGATTACGGCCCTGACGTTTTGACACGAGCAGTGCCTCATCGGCCCGGCTCAACCAACTCTCTTGGGGCTCGCCACGGACATATTCGGCGACACCCAGCGAGATTGACAATTGCCAACCCGTGACAGCTTGATCAGCCTCGACTAAGGCGCGCAAGTCTTCTGCCAGTCGCGCTGCGGTGGCCAGGTCTGCAGGGTCAGCCAACACCACAAACTCATCCCCACCGTAGCGAAATAGCTTGTCTGTGATTCTAATGCGCGCCAGCACGATATCAGTCACTCGCTTCAAGAGCTGATCACCTAACGCATGGCCCGCGGTATCGTTAATATTTTTAAACTCATCCAGATCCAAAATGATCAGCGACATGGGTTGATCAGAACGTTCGAAACGCTGTATCGCTTCGATCAGGTGCTTGTCCATGGCCCGGCGATTGCCGGCTCCAGTGAGACTATCTTTGGTGGAGTACTGTAATAACAGGTCACGCTGCTCGTTTCGCTGGCTCGCAAATGCGTAGGTGAATAAAATGCAACCCAAGATGGAAAGATACACTTTGGCAAATGCCAGGCCGTCAAACTGCACCCAGGTCACAGGCAACAGTATGACAAGCGCCAGGAGGCTCAGCGCAAGTGCGTAGGCCGGTTTGACAACAAAGTAAGTCGCCACCATCAATGGGTAGAGAAAATAGACCTCTGAAATTCCTTTGATGTAAATGTGGAGCACCATGCCACTGATCGCCAGCAACGATAATAGGATACCCGCCATCTCTACTTCTCGAACTCGATAGACATAAGATGCCAAGCCGATTGCCGCTAACAAACCGATACTGTCGAGTAAGCCAATCAAGTAATCGCCCAGCAACAACCGCAAGATAGCAAACGGCAGCAATGTCGCCGCTGAAACACCGCAGATTATCAAGATCATTTTTTCTTCGGTACCGCGACGGTCAAACATAGACTTCCCCGACTTAACCGAGCTATCTTGAACCATATTCGAAGACAATGAACCGTACATGCATCAAACAAACAGCATGCCAGCTCCGCTACAGGCCTTTTTGGGCCAGAAATGTCGTGCAATGATCCACCAGGCGACGCCTGAACGCTTGCAAAATATCAGCTGACGATTGCTGTTTGAGGGCAGCAAGATCGGCTTTTTCAAAGGGATATTGCAGTTGACTGTCAGGTAACAGCTGATCGAGCAGCACCGCATTGGCCCGCGGATGGACAGCATCAGAACCCGGTACTATGAGAGTTGGGACGCCGATCCCCTGCAATTGTTCGGCGCTGAGTCCAATAACAGGCAGCTCAGCGCCCTGCAGAAAGTAGTCTCGCCACCGCGACATGACTGCAATAAAGCGGTCCGTCGGCATAGACATCAAAATTTCTCGATTCGCCGGATTGTCAATAATCCGCTGGCTAAAAAAATCTGTCTCGCAGACTCCGGCTAGACCCTGGCTGACCGCGATGTCGATAAATTGGCCATAGTACTCCTGACCCAGATGCTCCGCCGCGTGCTGCCCGCCAGTCACCCACCAAAGCAGGAGACCACGGACCGAGCCAGGATATTGATGGGCCAGCAGCAACGACAAACGACAGCCCGCCGAGCCGCCGCCAGCAATAACCGGTAGCGCATCGAGGTGCCGAAGTAGCGCATGAACGTCATCGACCCAAACCTCTTGCTCACTCAATTCGCCATCGACAAAAACATCTGACTGACCACAATTGCGCCGATCATGCAGTAGAACTCGATAGCCCTTGCCGACCAATTCATCCGCCAGATAGCGCAGATCTTCGAGGCCATTCCGACCGCCGGGCGTGAGCACAATCCAAGCACCCCGGTCGCCAACAACCTCATAGTAAATGCTGACCTGATCCCGCTTGAAAATGGACATATTAGATTCGCACCGGTTGTTTACTGGTCCTGTTTGACGCAATAAACATAATAGTCCATTCGACCGTCCACTTCGCGCTTAACCAGCCCATGCACATCGGTCTCGAAACCCGGAAATTTCTCATTAAAGTCCCGAGCAAATCGCAGGTATTCAACGATCGTCTTGTTAAACCGCTCACCCGGGATCAATAAAGGAATACCGGGCGGGTAAGGGGTCAGCAGGATGGAAGTAATTCGCCCTTCCAGCTCGTCAAGCGGCACATGTTCGATTTGCCGATGGGCCATCTTGGCGTAGGCATCTGAGGGCTTCATCGCCGGCAGCATATCTGACAGGTACATCTCTGTGGTCAATCGCGCAACATCGTAAACCTTATAAAAGTCATGGATCTGCTGGCATAGATCCTTCAGACCAATGCCCTCATACCGCGGGTGAGCCTGAGCGAATTCAGGCATGATGCGCCACATGGGCTGGTTCTTGTCGTAGTCATCTTTAAACTGCTGCAAGGCCGTCAGCAGAGTATTCCAGCGTCCCTTGGTGATACCGATGGTGAACATAATGAAAAAGGAATAGAGCCCACACTTTTCAATGATAACGCCATTCTCAGCCAGGTATTTGGTGACGATTGACGCGGGAATGCCCGTTTCGCTGAATTCACCCTGCAACGATAAGCCGGGATTAACAATCGTGGCCTTGATCGGGTCAAGCATATTAAAGCCCGACGCGACTTTGCCGAAACCATGCCACTCATCCTCGGCGCGCAGGATCCAGTCGTCCCGGTCACCAACGCCTTCCTCTGCGAAATGATCGGGACCCCAGACCTGAAACCACCAGTCTTGACCAAACTCCGCATCGACCTTTTGCATCGCTCGGCGAAAGTCTAACGCTTCCAAAATCGACTCTTCGACCAACGCCGTGCCCCCGGGCGCTTCCATCATAGCTGCCGCCACGTCGATAGACGCGATGATGGAATATTGCGGCGAGGTAGAGGTGTGCATCAGGTACGCCTCATTAAACGCATCCCTATCCAGTTTGACGGTCTCAGACTCTCGCACCAGTATCTGCGAGGCTTGGGACAAACCAGCGAGCAGTTTATGGGTCGATTGTGTCGAAAAGATAATAGACTCTTTGGCCCGCGGCTGATCCTTATCGATGGCATGCATATCTTTATAGAAACTATGAAAGGTGGCGTGGGGCAGCCAGGCCTCGTCAAAATGTAGCGTGTCAATTTTGCCGTCAAGGAGCTCCTTAATCATTTCGACATTATAAATGATGCCATCATAGGTAGACTGAGTGAGCGTTAAGATCCGCGGCTTCTTATTCGCAGCACCTCTGGCAAAGGGGTTCGCCTCAATTTTTCGCGCAATGCTCTCGGTAGTGAACTCCTCGAGAGGAATGGGCCCGATGATTCCAAGATGGTTACGGGTCGGCATGAGAAATACGGGAATCGCACCGCACATGATAATCGAGTGCAATATGGACTTGTGGCAGTTCCGATCGACGACGACGATATCATCCTGGGCGACGATGGAGTGCCAGACCATTTTGTTCGAGGTGGAGGTACCATTAGTCACAAAGTAACAGTGATCCGCACTATAGATGCGTGCCGCATTACGCTCTGATGCCGCCACAGGGCCTGTGTGATCCAGCAGTTGACCCAGTTCTTCTACTGAATTGCAGACATCCGCGCGCAGCAGATTTTCACCAAAGAACTGGTGAAACATTTGCCCAATGGGAGACTTCAGAAAGGCCACACCGCCAGAGTGGCCGGGGCAGTGCCATGAATAGGAGCCGTCCTGAGCATAGTGGACCAATGCTCTGAAAAATGGCGGTGACAAGCCATCGAGATAGGTTTTAGCCTCGCGGATAATATGTCGGGCCACAAACTCTGGCGTGTCCTCGAACATATGAATAAATCCATGCAACTCGCGCAGGATATCATTCGGGATATGCCTTGAAGTTCGGGTTTCGCCATATAAATAGATAGGAATATTGGCATTTTTATGTCTAATTTCTTTGACGAAGGCCCGCAACTGCAACAGCGCACCGTCGGTCTCCTCCGCGGTGCCGGTGCCAAACTCTTCGTCATCGATAGACAGAATAAACGCCGATGCTCGAGATTGCTGTTGCGCAAATTGCGACAGGTCACCGTAACTGGTGACGCCCAGGACCTCCATTTGCTCTTTTTCGATGGCATCGGCCAAGGCACGAATACCGAGGCCCGAATTATTTTCAGATCGAAAGTCTTCATCAATGATGACAATAGGAAAACGAAATTTCATAATTACCTCCCAGCCGCCGAGAAATTGCCGAAGGAGACTTTTCGGGAGTCACCCGGCACTGAAAAGCGAGTACAGTATAGATGAAATAAGTCTTAGTCAAAGCCCAAAATCAGCCATTTTGCGCCGCCTGATACCGAACACAGCCCGCGCCGATCCTAGAGCTTAGAGAACCATCGAGCCCAGCATTGTCGCGCCAATCTGACCAACAATGAACAATCATCTGGACTTATCTGACGCACACCAAAAACAGCACTGGATATTGAGGCGGTGGCGCTATAAGATGGCGCGCCTTTTCACAAGCACTTTTTGATCCTTTTACACAGAGCATAGAGCCATGACTGACCTGAGCCGCTATCGGAATATCGGCATTTTCGCCCACGTAGATGCTGGTAAAACCACCACCACCGAACGTATTTTGAAACTGACCGGCAAGATTCACAAGATCGGCGAGGTCCATGACGGCGCAGCGACCACCGACTTTATGGAGCAGGAACAGGAGCGAGGCATTACGATCCAGTCGGCTGCGACTACCGCTTTCTGGAAAGAGCACCGTCTGAACATCATCGATACACCTGGACACGTGGACTTCACCATTGAAGTCTACCGCTCCTTGAAGGTGCTGGATGGCGGCGTCGGTGTCTTCTGTGGATCCGGTGGTGTTGAACCCCAGTCCGAGACTAACTGGCGCTATGCGAACGAATCAGAAGTGGCTCGAATCATCTTCATCAATAAGCTTGACCGACTGGGTGCAGACTTCTACCGCGTGGTCAAGCAGGTCGAAGACGTTCTGGCAGCCCGGCCTTTAGTCATGGTATTGCCAATCGGCGAGGAAGAAAACTTCGTCGGTGCAGTTGATCTTATCACCATGAAAGCCCACATCTGGGACGATTCCGGCGATCCCACGAAATATGTCATCACCGACATTCCAGAGAACATGCTGGAACTCGCTGCTGAATACCGCGAAAAGCTGATCGAGACAGCCGTTGAGCAAGACGAAGACATCATGATGGCCTATCTTGAAGAAGCCCAAGAGCCCACTATCGACGAGCTCAAGCGCTGCATCCGCAAGGGTACCATCGCGCTGGAGTTCTTCCCGACTTTCTGTGGTTCTGCGTTCAAGAATAAGTGTATCCAGATGATGTTGGATGGCGTTATTGATTATCTGCCAAACCCAACAGAAGTGACCCCGCAGCCAGAGGTTGATTTGGATGGCGTGGAAACTGGGACATTCGCGATTGTTGATGCAGACAAGCCACTGCGCGCTCTGGCCTTCAAAATCATGGACGACCGCTTTGGCGCGCTGACCTTTACTCGAATTTACTCTGGCAGGCTCAAAAAGGGCGATACCGTTCTGAACACCTTTACAGGTAAAAGCGAACGTATTGGCCGGCTGGTCGAGATGCATGCCAACGAGCGTATCGAAATCGACTCGGCGACAGCGGGCGATATCGTCGCCTTGATTGGCATGAAGAATACCCAGACAGGACACACCCTATGTGACCCTAAGTTTCCAGCAACACTGGAGCCCATGGTATTTCCTGAGCCAGTAATCTATCTTGCCGTATCGCCAAAAGACAAGACAGCAGCCGAAAAAATGGGTATGGCATTGTCAAAAATGATTCAGGAAGATCCGTCTTTCCGAGTTGAAACTGATGTCGAGTCTGGCGAAGTCATCCTCAAAGGGATGGGTGAATTACACCTCGACATCAAAGTCGACATCTTGCGCCGCACCCATGGTGTTGACGTCGTTGTCGGCAAACCCCTGGTGGCCTATCGTGAGTCGATCACCAAGCGGGTCGAAGATTCCTACACCCACAAGAAACAAACCGGTGGTTCGGGTCAGTTCGCTAAGATTGACTTCATTGTTGAACCCGCTGAAGTGGGTACTGGCTTCCAGTTTGAATCCAAGGTTACTGGCGGTAACGTTCCCCGCGAGTTCTGGCCAGCAGTTGAGAAGGGTTTCAAAGTCAGCTTGGAAGAGGGCCCACTGGCCGGCTTCCCGTGTCTCGACGTCAAGGTATCCTTGATAGACGGTGGCTTCCATGCCGTTGACTCCTCTGCGATCGCCTTTGAAATTGCGTCTCGAGCCGCGTACCGTCAAACCATGCCGAAAGCGGGCCCTCAGATCATGGAGCCCATCATGAAAATTGATGTCTTCACGCCTGACGCTCACGTTGGTGATGTTATTGGCGATCTGAACCGACGTCGCGGCATGATCCAGGGTCAGGAAGCGGGCGCCACAGGTACGCGAGTCAAGGCCCAGGCACCGCTGTCCGAAATGTTCGGTTATATCGGTGATTTGCGAACCATGACCTCTGGCCGCGGCCAGTTCTCCATGGAATTCAGCCACTACAGCGCAGCACCCAAAAATGTCGCTGATGAAGTGGTTAAAGAAACACTGGAGCGTAAGGCAGCCAAGGCGTAACCAGCCAGGCTGTTCGTATCTTGCAGTTAAAGAAGGCCGGTTATCCGGCCTTCTTTTTGCCTATCGTTTGCCCCCGTTGCGCGATCAAACAACACACGGGTAAGAGCCATTCAACGGCGCCAGTTTTTCAGGGCTTTCACCCCACGGTCATAATGCATACAATCGATCAATAACTTGATTGAGGCAAATCCATGAGCGAAGCCCGAGCCAATACCCCGGTCAATATTCCCGATCCCTACTCAATCCCCTTGGCAGATCTCACGGTGGTTGATCCCGCACTCTTCCAGCAAGATGCTCACTGGAACTACTTCGCTCGGCTTCGCGCTGAAGATCCAGTGCACCTCAATGAAGATGAAGAGTTTGGCCGAGTCTGGTCCGTCACACGGTTTGAAGACATCATGTATGTGGATAAGCACCATGAGCTGTTCTCTTCAGAGGCCGGTATTACGCTTGGACTGCCCAACAGCCGCTCGAAAGAACGAGAAAACTTTCAGACCAGTAACTTCATCGCCATGGACCCGCCAAAGCACGACGTGCAGCGGGCCACGGTGGCGCCAGTGGTGGCGCCATCAAATCTGGCCAATTTGGAATCAACTATTCGCGACCGGGCCGGGGCTATTCTGGACTCACTCCCCATCGACGAAGAGTTTGACTGGGTTGATGCGGTCTCAATCGAGCTCACTACTCAGATGTTAGCCACCTTGTTCGATTTCCCTTTTGAAGACCGACGCCTGCTAACTCGCTGGTCAGATGTAGCGACAGCCGGGCCTGGAAACGGCATCTCTGCTGAGCAGCGGCGCACCGAGTTACTTGAGTGCCTGGCTTATTTTACCCGCCTGTGGAATGAACGAGTCAACGACGTACCCAAGGGCGACCTGATTTCCATGCTCGCCCACGGCAAAGACACTCGGGATATGGCGCCAATGGAGTTTCTCGGCAACCTGATCCTATTAATCGTCGGTGGCAATGATACGACTCGCAACTCGATCAGTGGTGGCGTTTTGGCTCTGAACCAGCATCCTGATCAATATCAAAAATTACGGGACAACCCCGGCCTGATTCCGAAGATGATCCCGGAGATTATCCGCTGGCAAACGCCGCTGGCCTATATGCGCAGGACGGCATTAGCTGATACTTTGTTAAACGGCAAAAATATCAAAGCAGGGGACAAGCTATTAATGTGGTATGTCTCTGGCAACCGCGACGGCAGCGTCATTGACCAACCAGACAACTTCATCATCGACCGACCTAATGCTCGTCACCATCTGTCTTTTGGTTTTGGTATCCACCGCTGCATGGGCAATCGTCTGGCCGAGATGCAATTGCGCATTATCTGGGAGGAAATTCTCAAGCGGTTTCACACAGTCGAAGTGACCGGTGCGCCCGAGAGAACCTATTCTACCTTCGTCAAGGGCTACACCAAACTACCGGTTCGCCTGCATCCTCGCCACTAGGCAGCCTGGACGTCAAAGCCTTCGAGCGAGTCGCGCTAACCGGCATAGGGTGCTGGCGTGCCAGACAAGCGGTAATTACCGCGAAAGAAGCTGGTTCAAATACTCGCGACTTGGTATCGTCTTTGTCGCTAGCCCATCCAATTGACCTAAGCAGGCATCCGTGTCCTTACTGACTGATTTACCGCTCAACCCAAAGCTCTTTAAAGCCCTCGAAAAACTCGGCTTTACGGAGGCGACTGAGGTCCAGGCGCAGGCTATACCTGTGGCATTAACAGGCAAAGACCTGATGGTTTCCGCCAAGACTGGCAGTGGCAAAACCGCGGCTTTCGTATTGCCTCTGCTAGATAAGTTACTCGCGACTCAGGCGCCAAAATCAGGGACTCGAGCGCTGATCCTGCTGCCCACCCGCGAACTGGCGCTACAAACTCAAAAGATGTTTGAAAAACTCGCGGCTTTCACACCGATAAAATGTGGACTCATTATTGGCGGCGAAGCGTTCAAGCATCAGATCGCCTCGATTCGCAAGAACCCTGAGGTGATGATCGCCACCCCCGGCAGACTGGTGGAGCATCTTGAAAAGGGTAGCCTGGACTTTAAGGACCTCGAAGTGCTGATACTAGATGAGGCTGACCGAATGTTGGATATGGGCTTCACCGAAGACATGAATACGATCGCCGCAACTTGTAATCCAAACCGCCAGAACCTGCTGTTTTCAGCGACGCTGAGCCATCAGGGCTTCAGTCATATCAAGGCTATTCTGACCCGACCCGAGTCCATCGTCACTGACACCCACCGCCAGGCACATAGCCAGATCCAACAACAAATTGTGCTTGCCGATGACGCCAAGCACAAAGAGCGCCTAATCACCGCCTTGGTGAAGGAAGAAGGAGCGAGTCGAGTATTCGTCTTCTGTAACACTCGGGAGCAGTGCCAACAACTGGGAAGCACGCTACAAAACCAGGGTTTGAAAATCGGCTACATTCACGGTGAAATCGCCCAAAGTATTCGTAAGCAAGTCATGAGCCGATTCCGTGATGGCAAAATTACAATTCTGGTGGCCACAGATGTCGCTGCCCGCGGGCTGGATATTCAGGATGTCGAGTTGGTCATCAATTATACGGTCGCTCATTCCGGCGACGACCATGTCCATCGCGTCGGTCGAACCGGCAGGGCTGGCCAAGCCGGCAAAGCCATCACGCTGGTGAGCTCCATGGAGTTTAACCAGATGTCGAGTATCGAAAGATACCTTAAAATTCGTTTTGAACCGCGACAAGTGAAAGGCTTGGAAGCGGCTTACCGAGGACCTAAGAAACTCAAAAAATCTGGCAAGGCTACCGGGATCAAGAAAGCCACTAAAAAGAAAGTGGCCGCGAGCGCCAAAAAAGCCGCTGTAAAACCGGCTAAACAAAAGCACTTGAAACGTAAGGCCGCGCCCCCGAGGCCAGCCACCAGCGATAGCGCACCCACCAAAGCACCCGAAGAGGGCTTTCGCCCTCTGAAGAAGCGTACCTGACCTAACGCTTTCTTGATTTAGCGCAATCAGCGCCTCATCACCCCTTTGAATATCAACTGACACCCCTGATAATCCGGATATCTCGTCATAGGCAAGGCTAGACCTTGCCTCGATCTCGAGCAGCTTTTCTACAAGATTTGATCTGTGGTCAAACTGCACTAAGAATCGTGACGCTCACTCAAAATAAGACAGTACTATTGTGGAATTTACCGACTATTACGCAGTGCTCGGCATTGAGCCTACGGCGACTCAAGAAGAGATCAAGCGCGCCTTCAAGAAACTCGCGCGCAAGTACCATCCCGATGTCAGCATGGAGGAAGACGCCCAAGCGCGCTTCCAGGCCGTCAGTGAAGCGTATGAAATACTCAAGGACCCAGCCAAGCGGGCTGAATACGACGAACTGAGAATCTATGTGAACAGCCAGGGACGACAGGGCGCCGATCAAGGTTTTCGATTTGATCAGCACGACTTTCGTGGTGATGCGCGGTTCGAGGATATTCTCAGCTCAATCTTTGGCAGCGGGGGCTTCAATAAGGGCGGATTTGCCGGCACCCAGGGCTTTCGTCAACCAGGCAGGGATTTGCACTACTCCATCAAGATCAGTCTGGAGGAGGCCCACAATGGCGGCGAGAAACAAATTCGTCTGCAAACCCAACGGGGCGAAAAGACCATTAACGTTAAGATTCCAGCTGGCATCGGCAGCGGCAAAGAGCTTCGTCTGCGCGGTCAGGGCGAACCCGGCGCTGGCAAGGGTGATGCCGGCGATCTTTATTTACAGATCGAGTATGCGCCGCACCCACAATTTGAAGTGGATGGCCGAGACATTGTGCTGGTCCTACCTGTGTCACCCTGGGAAGCGGCGCTCGGTGACAATATCGAGGTGCCGACTCTTGGCGGTCGCGTTAAATTGCGGATTCCCGTCAATAGTCAAAATGGCAGTCGTCTGCGTCTAAAAGGCAAAGGCCTGGCAAAGACTGGCGATCAAATCGTGGTCTTAAAACTGGTAAATCCCAAGGCAACGACAGATGCTGAGCGCGCCGCCTTTGAAACACTCGCCGCCAGCTTCTCAGGTTTTAACCCCAGGACTAGGGCGAAATAATGAGCGTCGACATCTTAACCATGACGGAATTTTGTCAAGCCACCCAGCTGGCACGAGAAGATATCCATGAACTGGTCAATATTGGCATCATTGAAACACTGGCCAGTGGCCAGTTCGACAGCGAACAGGTCTTGCGCTGTATCAAAGCACGACGCCTGCAACAGGATCTCGACCTTAACCTTCAAGGTGTGGCCCTGGTACTCGATCTGCTTGATCAAAACCGACATTTGCAGCGCCGCTTGTACCATTTCGAACAGCTGGTCCAAAGGCTTCACAACTAGCCTATCGCCAGCCTAACCAACCTGCTTAATTCACCTGCTTAACTCACCTGCTTTGCAGGGCGCAGGGCGGCAGAGTGAGATTAATCGATGAAATTTAGGAATGTATTAGTATCCAAATATTCCATTAACTTCTTTCTCCTGCACTGTTACATTGTCGCGCTCTTTACTCGCTAGTCTTTTATTTTTCCAACAAGGAACCCCCATGTCTAATTATCTGCAGAACATCGAGGCATTTGCAAAACTTCGCAACGCCCAGTCAACCTGGAACGGCATTAATCCAGAATTTGCGACCCGCATGGACTTACAGAATCGCTTTAAGACCGGCCTGGATATTGCGCGCTATACGGCAGACATCATGCGCAAAGATATGGCAGATTATGATCTGGATTCCTCGCAATATACCCAGTCATTGGGCTGCTGGCATGGCTTCACGGCCCAGCAACTGGCGATGTCAGTGAAGAAACACCGCGGCACCATGGATAAGAGCTACATTTACCTCAGTGGTTGGATGGTTGCGGCATTACGCTCACAGTTCGGGCCTTTGCCAGACCAGAGCATGCATGAAAAGACCTCAGTACCTGCATTGATCGAAGAAATTTATACGTTCCTCAAGCAGGCCGACGCCCGTGAACTGCGACACATTTTTATCGCCTTGGACGAAGCTCGCGCCAATGGCGGTGATGTCGAAAGCATCATTCACCAGATCGATAATTTTCAAACCCATGTCGTGCCAATTATCGCCGATATCGATGCCGGTTTTGGTAATGAAGAAGCCACTTACCTGCTAGCCAAGAAGATGATCGAAGCCGGGGCTTGCGCCATCCAGGTAGAAAACCAAGTGTCTGATGCGAAGCAATGCGGACACCAGGCCGGCAAAGTCACCGTCCCGCACGAAGATTTCCTCTCCAAGATCAACGCGATTCGCTATGCGTTTCTTGAGCTTGGCGTTGAGAATGGCATTATTGTCGCTCGAACCGACTCACTCGGCGCCAGCTTGACCCAAAAAATCCCGGTCTCGAAGGAAGCCGGGGACCTGGCCAGCCAGTACAACTCATTCCTGGAAACCAATGCGATCAACGATCTCAGCGAGCTAAAGGAAAATGATATTGCGATCCACCAGAATGGCAAGTTGGTAAAGCCTATTCGTCTCGATAACGGGCTCTACTCCTTCCGTGAAGGTACCGGTTTTGATCGCGTTGTTCTTGATTGCGTCACTAGCCTCAACCACGGTGCAGATCTGCTCTGGATCGAAACCGAGAAGCCAAACGTCGCACAAATCGCAGCGATGGTCAGTGAAATTCGCAAGCATATACCAAACGCCAAGCTCGTCTACAACAACTCGCCGTCGTTTAACTGGACTCTGGCGTTTCGTGAGCAGGTTTATGGCGAATGGCAAGCAGCGGGCAAAGATCTGACGGCTTACCCAGATCCTGCGGTGACACCACGGGGCCTGATGGCGGCTGAGCTTGATAGCACTGAGCTCGCAGCAACCGCTGACGCCCTCGTCCAAAACTTCCAACAAGACTCTGCACGGGAAGCTGGTATTTTCCACCACCTGATCACGTTGCCCACTTATCACGAAACGGCATTGGGCACAGACATTCTCAGTGAAGGTTACTTCGGTGATCTAGGGATGCTCGCCTATGTCAGGGACGTCCAACGTCAGGAAATTCGGCGAGATATGGCGTCAGTCAAGCACCAGGATCTGGCTGGTTCCAACATTGGTGACGACCATAAAGAATACTTTTCAGGCGATAATGCATTGCTGGCCGGTGGTAAAGATAACACCATGAACCAGTTCTAAGCATTTACCTGCGGCGCCATTGGTCGACCTACGGCGCCGCAGGCCATCCTTAAAGCACGCAGACCAAAAGCGCAGACCAAAAAAAAGGACAGCCTAGGGTGTCCTTTTTTGTTCACTGATCAAATCCAACACTGCGACCCTAAGTGGCTCGAGGTTTGTTACCGAGTGAAATATGCTTAGGTCCCGCAACGCTCTGCTGGCCACTGACACCAGACTTGATTTCATTGATCGTACCGCCGGACTTAACGAAAGCCTCCGTTTGTTCGGCGATGGACAGAGATGTTTCTGATGCCGCTGGCTGCTTCTTCTTTGCCGGTGCGGTCTTAGGCTTGCCAGCCATAGGAAACCTTTCGTGGTTAGGATTGACCCGCTATAGTACACGAAATTGCTTCGGAATTCAGCCTGATGTTAACGGACACTCATCTGGGCGCCTATTCTCAGCGTAGTACCCTGTCTAACCTCATCCAACCCAACTAGCAACCATGAGAGCAGCACATGATGGCAACCCAAATAGACCCTCGCTATCCCATAATTGGTCCTTCGGTTCGAATCATCATTGTCTTGCTTGTCCTGTGCAGCGCTGGCACCAAAGCCGACGACTTGGCGGCGGCACTGCAAGCCTTCGATAACGCTCAATACAGTGACTCACTGCGCCAACTTGAGATCTTCGCCAAAGCACATCCGAAGAATCCTGCCGCGCTCTACTACCTGGGGCGCAGTCAGTACCATGCAGGCGACTTCAAGGCTGCCGAGAAGTCCCTTGAGGCACTTTTGAAAGACCACCCTGAGCACATAGAGGGACATTATTTGATGGGCTCGATAACCGTCGCACGCGTCTCTGAGGTGAGCGTGTTTCGGAAGATCGCCACGGCTAAAGCTGCATTGGCCTCCTGGCTCACCGTCGTACAACTTGACCCAAAGCATGTTGAGGGACTCTACGCGGTTATCAGTTTTTATATCACAGCACCGGCTTTCGCGGGTGGAGATCTGGACAAAGCCAAAGCCGAGCTGCCTCGACTTGAAGCACTCAACCCCGATTGGGCCATGCTCGCCCAGGCCAGTTTATCGAACAAGGAAAAGCAGGTCGAACAGGCCCAAGCGCTGTATCAGACTGCCAGCCAGCGTATTCAGGAGCGTGCATTCCCATTATTTGCGCTAGCCAACTTTCAACTCACGCAACAAAATTATGGCGCTGCTTTGGCCACCTTGTCTGAATATGAGCAGCGCCACCACGCCTGGAATGACCCGAAAGCAGATGCAACCAAGGCGCTGCGCGAAAAAATAGAGTCCGCCATGGGGTCTAAATGACCCAGCTCAGGCAAAAAAAACGCACCCATCGGTGCGTTTTTTTGCTTCACACACGACTCAACGTAGTCCTTCTTAGCTGGCGTCAATAAAGCTGCGCAGCTGTTCTGATCGCGCAGGATGCCGCAGCTTGCGTAGGGCCTTTGCTTCGATTTGTCGAATTCGCTCCCGAGTCACAGAGAACTGACGACCGACCTCTTCGAGCGTGTGGTCAGTATTCATATCAATACCGAACCTCATTCGCAGCACTTTAGCCTCACGGTCAGTTAACGCAGTCAGGACATTGGTCGTCGTCTCCTTCAACCCTTCATCTGTCGCGTGATCCAATGGTGACTCGGCAGAAGTATCGCTGACCAGATTCCACATGGTTGAATCGTCATCGTCACCCACTGGGGTTTCCAGGGAAATCGGCTGTTTGGCAACATCCAGCGCCTTGAGTACTTTGTCTTCTGGCAGCTCCATCTTGATCGCAAGCTCTTCAATGGTCGGTGCCCTACCCAGCTCTTGAATAAGCTGGCGAGTCAGACGATTGAGCTTATTCACTGTTTCCATCATATGCACCGGCACTCGAATGGTGCGGGCTAAGTCGGAGATTGAGCGTGTGATCGCTTGTCGAATCCACCAAGTAGCATAGGTTGAAAACTTGAACCCCCGCCGATATTCAAACTTATCAACCGCCTTCATCAGGCCGATATTGCCTTCCTGAATCAAATCGAGGAAATGTAAACCACGATTGGTGTATTTTTTCGCAATGGAGATCACCAGCCGCAGGTTTGCCTCGATCATGTCTTTTTTGGCGGCTCGAGTTTTGCCAACCGCCATGAACAGACGTCGGTTGATGTCTTTGATTTCGGAGATTTCCAAACCTGTTCGATCGGAGATCCGTTTCACGGTTTTTAGCGCGTGACGTACCGATACGCGATACCTCACCAGCGAATCGGACCAGGGCTCTCCAGCCTTTATTTGTTGGTCAAGCCAATCAATGTCATTTTCATGGTTCACATAAAGGCTAATAAACAATTCTCGCGGCATACCCGACTTGGCAACACACAATTCTCGAACCAGCTTTTCTTGATCACGAATTTTTTGCATTTCTGAGCGCACCCCGTCCAACAGGGGGTCCATCAATGCCGGTACCAGTTTTAGAACACAGAAACATTCGGCAAGATCATCCATGGCCTTCTTGGACTTGGCGCCGTGGCCTTCTTTAGCGAGCACTTTTTCGTATTTTGTCAACGCTTTACGAATACCCGCGAAGCGTCGATGGGTCAGCTCCAGGTCAAGGCCCTTCTTCTCTTCGTGCTCACTGGCTTCATAATTACCACTGGATTTTGCCTCGGCCACCAGGGACATGTCTGGAATGATATCTTCCGGGTCAAGGAAACCGCTGAGAACAGTCGCCAAGTCAGCCTCATCGGCGATAACTTGATCGTAGACCGCCAGTATTCTGGCGACGTTGCCGGGGTAACGGGCCAGTATCGCCATGGTCTCCCGCAGACCTTCTTCAATTCGCTTGGCAATAACAATTTCGCCTTCACGGGTCAGCAAGGGTACCGTCCCCATTTCACGCATATACATACGGACTGGATCCATAGTCTTACCGACCACAGATTCCATGGAACCGATAATATTGGAGTCAGTATTCACTTCCTCGCCAGTGCGGTCCGAGAGGCTGTCATTTTCTGGCGCCTGTTCGTAAACCGTAATATCCATCTCATCAAACATCTGTACGATGTTTTCAAATTCGTCGGACTCAATGATGCTGGCGGGCAGCACTTCGGTTAACTGATCATAGGTCAAATAGCCCTGATCCTTACCTTTAGTGATCAGCACTTTAATCTTTGACTGGTCAGTCGCTTCCTCATCGTCCTCTGATTCTGATTCTGAACCTTCGATCATTGACCGCGACTGTGACAAAACATCGTCGAAGTTTTGAGTCGCATCCTCAAGAGTATCGTCTTCCAAAATAGAATCGAAATCGCCTTCGCGTGCATTGCTAGTCATAGGGCTAGGACTCCGTGTAATGATGCGTATCACCGCATGAAAAGGCTGTATCAGAACCAAAATGTCTGGTTTTCATATGTCCAACTTATCTATTCAAGTTCTCGCCATCAAACTCATGATCTGCCATCCCCGCCCTATGGGCGGTGTTCGCGACCAGTACCGCTCTGCCAGCCAGCTACTCGGGTTCGATTTTGTTAAGACCCATAATATGGTGACAAACTTTTGAATTTAAAGGCTAATTTCATCCTTTCCAGGATAATTTTGGGTAGCATGATCAAAACTGGCACCAAATCCTAGATAAAAACGAACCTCAGGTTTTGTGTCATGGTAAGTATCAGCAACGAGAATTCGGTTTCGCAGATATTTGCGTGTCCTATCAGCGCCAGTCGACACGGGCCATAAACGTGGCCTAAAGCATTATCGGCACCTGTTTAACCGATGTCTATTACTATTTCACATAATTGAAAAATTGCTAGGCCTTTGAGCAGCAAAAAACCACCACCGAGTAGATCTGCTATTTTTACCTGACCCAAATCAAGACTTGAGATGGCGCTAAAATACGAGCAGTTTGATAATTTAAAGAGATTTCATGATGTTAACGCGATGTTCTCGAAGAGCAGGCACCCTAAGGGGAGAAACTTCCATTGTTCCTTACTTTTATTCCAAACCAATTGCTGTATATTGGGCACCCTCGCTAGCCAGGCTGTACGCCTATACAGTCTTTGCCGCGCTGTTTTTCAGCGCTATGCAGATTTTGTACCGCCTGGCTAGTTGAGGCCAACCCCCTTGCTACCCCACCATTCTGCACTCACAGAACACGCAACCAGATCGCTCGCAGCCCCTTATCTGGGCTGGCGCCTTTGTCCGGGCTAGCGCCTTTATCGCGGCATTCAGCCTGGGGGCAACTTCACTGGACCGACTCGTTACCCATGATAATCGTGCCACTGGCTGCAAACATGCCGCCCACGCCATGGCACACTGATACTTTGGCATCCTTAACTTGCGCTGGCGCAACCCCGCGTAACTGCCTGACACTTTCCTGCAGAGCGTACATACCGTACATGCCAGAGTGCATATAGCTCAAGCCTCCACCGTTGGTGTTCATGGGCAGAATGCCACCAATAGCGGTATTGCGCGCCTCTATAAACAGGCCCGCTTCTCCCGGCGCACAAAAACCTAAATCTTCGAGCCCGTAAAAAGGTAAATGCGCAAAGGCGTCATAGATCATCAAATGATCCACATCAGCGTGCTTGATGCCGGCCTCCGCAAACGCCTTTTTTCCCGCTGTGCGAAAAGCGCGGGAAGTAGTGAAGTCGGCCATTTGGCTGATCATCGGCGTTTCAACACTTTCACCTGTACCCAGAATGTATACTGGTTTGTGCGGAAAATCAGCGGCTCTGTCTGCGCGGGTCAAGATCAGCGCGCCGCCCCCGTCAGTCACCAAACAACACTCAAGCTTGGTAAACGGATAAGCAATCATACGATCATTCATGACCTGCTCAACGGTCAGCGGATCGCGGTAGGAGGCCCGAGGATTCAGACCGGCCCACTCTCGCTGAACCACCGCGACCATGGCCAACTGCTCAAGAGTTGTGCCTGTTTCCTTCATATACCGCAGGAACGGGATCGTGAAGATAGACGGTGGTCCCATGAGCCCATACGGCGCCTCGAATTGTCCCGCCAGGCTCGCCCCGCCGCCGCCACCTCGAAAGCCGCCACGTCCCACATTAGATCGGCCGCTCTCGCCATGGGTAATGAGTACGGTATGACACAAACCCTCGTTAATAGCCGCCGCCGCATGACGCACATGGAGCATGAAGGAGCAACCACCGACGGAAGTACCATCCACCCAGGTCGGCACGATACCCATGTAGTGCGCCAGATTAGTGGGTGACTCACCAGCAGTGGCGACCCCATCTATATCCGAAAGCTTAAGGCCGGCATCTTTAAGGGCGTTCAAGGCCGCATCAGCATGCAACTGGATTTGGCTGACATGAGGTATTTTGCCCAGCTCAGTGGTTTCAGCTGCACCAACAATTGCTACAGATCCTGATTCCATCTATTGATCCCCCATCGGTTGGAAGTAAGGCAGGGTGACTTCTTCGGTCAGCTTCTCAAAGGTCACCTGCAAAGGCATGTCGAGCAGCAATGCTTCAGGCGTTTGCGGCGTATTGAGAATATTAGCCATCATCCGCGGGCCTTCCGCAAGCGTCACGACCGCGATGGCATAAGGACCATTAAACCCAGGGTGCGGCCGGTGATTAATCACATAGCTGTAGAGACTTGCCGCGCCGCTGGCGGCGAACACCGATACCGACCGACAAGCACAGGCCGGGCAGAATGGTCGCGGCGGGAAATACACATGCTGGCAATCGTCGCAGCGCTGCAGCCGCAGTTCGCCAGCCTGAGTACCCTGCCAAAAATGGGCAGTCTCCGGCGTCGGCACAGGTACCGGAATCTTTGTCTTATCAGCAATCAGGTCGACCATTGACTAAACTCCTATATCGGGAAAGGGGCAACTAAGACCCTGGGGGTCAAAACAGCACAGCATCACTCAGGTCAAACAGGCCTGCCAATCAAACGTCACATCACCTAGCACATAAAAATAGGGATTCAGCAGCCCGGCCTTCGTGTTATATCGCAGCGGTGAAAACTCATCGTCCACCACTTCTCCACCCGCGGCGATAACCACCGCATGGGCTGCGGCCGTGTCCCATTCGGAGGTTGGCGCCAGCCGCGGATACAAATCAGCCTGACCTTCGGCAATCAGGCAAAGCTTCAGCGAACTGCCCATATTAAGCGTCTCAAGGGTGGGGAACTGAGACGTCAGCGTTGTCATACAGTGTTCCATCGCAGGACTGGAATGTCGGCGGCTGGCGACCACGACCACCGACTCCGCCGCAGCAATGCGAGGTGCCACTTTGCGCACTGCGATATTTTGGCGCTGATCGTCTCGCTCAACAAATGCCAGACTCTTGCCATCATTGGACTGCGCCCCCGACAAGCCCGCGTAAAGCACATCCAGTACCGGCACATAAACAACGCCGAGCACAGGCACACCTTGGTCAATCAAGGCGATATTGACCGTAAACTCGCCATTACGATTAATGAATTCTTTAGTGCCATCAAGTGGATCTACGAGAAAGTAGCGCTGCCATTGCTGGCGTTCGCTGAAAGGCACCTCGTCCGACTCTTCGGACAGCACTGGAATGCCCGGCGCCAGGCGCTTGAGCCCAGCGATAATAACCGCATTCGCCGCGAGATCAGCGGCTGTCAGGGGCGAGTCGTCAGCTTTATTTTCGATGCTGAAGTCATCTCGACTATAGACGCTGAGAATCGCGGCCCCCGCCTCTCGAGCGATGGTGATAACACCTTCTAGAACATCCTGCATTGCCACGCTTTCCAATGTTAGTATATGGGTTGCTTGTCGATCGATGGTAACGCGGACCCGGCATGCTAAGACAGCCATTTATGGGATGAATAAGTCTTAATAAGAACAGGATCAAAAGATGGGGGGCGTCAGGGTTGATAAATGGTTGTGGGCTGCACGGTTTTTTAAGACCCGCGCCAAGGCTAAAGAAGCTATTGACGGTGGTAAAGTTCACTTGGACGGTCACCGAGTCAAGCCTAGCAAGGAGCTTCAACTGGGTCAGGAACTGGTGATACGCCAAGGCTGGGATGAAAAAACGGTCGTGATAATGAGCCTGTCAGAGCAACGCCGAGATGCCACCACCGCTGCCAGCCTGTATGCGGAAACCCCAGAGAGCATCACCAAACGCGAACTCGTCCAGATCCAGCGACAGGCCGCCGGCGCAATCAAACCCTCTGCCGGCCGACCGACCAAGAAGGACCGGCGTTTGATCCACCAGTTTCGCGAAAATAATACGGATTAAAGTCCTTATATCGGCGCGCTTGAATTTGGCATACTCTGAGCGCTGACAGGGGATCTGACTTTTAGAATGCATAACACATTGATGACATGTTCAACTCACCAGAGCACTGCCTGGCGACCGGAGGTCGAGACCATCCATGTCTGCACCCACTGACATTCTTGCGATTGAGCACGAGAACCTGCTGCCTGCCGCTCTGATCGAGCGCGCCCTGCTAGACAAGGAAGGTCAACTCACGAGTTGTGGCGCGCTAGCAGTGGAAACCGGCAAGCGGACAGAGCGCTATCCGCTCGACCGTTTTATCGTCAATGAACCCAGTACCAGTGATACGATCGACTGGAGCTTATTCAGCCAGCCATTTTCCAGCCACCAATTTGACGAACTCTGGTCCAGGGTCAGCAACTACCTGGCAGAGCGCGATACCTACAGCAGCGAATTACATGTGGGCCAGGATCTCGAGCATTACCTGCCGATGCTCCTGAAGACTGAAACCGCTTGGCATAATATGGCGGGGCAGACGCTGTTTATTCGCCCCGAAAGGTTTAATCCAAAAAGTAAGGAGGTCTGGTCGATCCTTCACGCCGCCAACTTCGACTGTGACCCGCAACGGGATGGCACCCATAGCGAAGGGGTCGTCATTATCAACTTTGCCCGCCGCAAGGTTCTGCTGGCCGGCGTGCACTATGCGGGAGAAATCAAAAAAGCCATCTTCGTCGTCCAAAACTTCCTGCTCCCGGAGAAAGATGTTCTGCCCCTGCACTGCGCTGCCAACGCTGATGCCGAAGGCGCGGTCTGCTTGTTTCTCGGCGCCTCTGGCGCGGGCAAAACCACTCTTTCAGCAGATCCCGAGCGATTACTGATTGGCGATGACGAACACGGCTGGGGCGAGGGCACGGTATTCAACCTGGAAGCTGGGTGCTATGCCAAGTGTCTCAACCTCAGTGAATCCAGTCATCCGGAAATTTTTCAGGCGATTCGCTTCGGTGCCCTGATCGAGAACGTCGTGATTGACCCAGAGACTCGGCTTGCCGACTACAGTGACGCTCGCCTCACCGATAACAGCCGGGCCTGCTACCCGCTCAGTCATATTGATCAGATTTTCTGCCCCATCACTGCGTCGGAACCCAAGACTATTATTTTTCTATGCCGTGACTTGAATGGGGTGCTGCCCGCCGTCGCTCGACTCTCTCGAGAAGCCGCCGCCTATCATTTTTTGGCGGGCTATTCGACCCACAACCACCCTGAGGGTAACGCTGACGGCAAGATAGAAACCGTTTTCTCCGCCTGTTTCAGCGCACCCTTTTTGCCCCGACCAGCAACGCTGTATGCTGATCTGTTTATGCAGCGTCTTGATGAACATGACACTCAGGTTTATCTGGTCAATACTGGCTGCTACGGTGGTTCCGCTGGAAATGGCGGCCAACCCATCAGCCTTGCACTAACCCGCAGAATCCTCGATGCGATACACAGTGGCGAAATTCTTGCTGCCGAGACGAATGCGCTGCAGCCACTGAATTTGACAATACCAACCCGACTTGAGGGTATCGATACTGCCCTACTCGATCCGCGGCTGGCCTGGCCTGATGCATCAATCTATGAACAAGCGGCAGGGGCAATTGCAGAGCAATTCGTGGTGAATTTTCAGCAATACTCAGTTGATAACAGAATTATTAATGCTGGCCCACTCGGCCAGACTACACTTTTAAGAGCGCCCTAGAACTAATGACCAATCTTTTGACAGACTCGTTGACCTTTCTCGACAAGGCTTATGCCGAAAGCCCACTGGAGTTCAATCGCGGTATTGAGCGCGAGGCACTCCGGGTCGATGCCGCGGGCAATCTTGCGCAGACTCCGCACCCCGAATTCCTTGGCTCGAAATTGACTCACCCGACAATCACCACAGACTTTTCAGAGTCTCAGGTAGAGCTCATCACGCCGGTCGCAAAAACAGCAGATGCAGCCCTGTCTCTACTCAAAGATGTGCATCGCTATGTCTATTCCGGTCTGGGCGAGGAGTCACTCTGGTCTGCCAGCATGCCCTGCGTCCTTGGCGACGACGAGAGCATTCCACTGGCCCAATATGGGCCGTCCAACCTCGGTCGCCTGAAGACTACCTATCGGCATGGGTTGAGCAATCGTTACGGCCGCGCGATGCAAACGATCTGTGCGATCCATTACAACTTCTCAGTAGACGCATCACTGTGGCAGCATCTGGCCCATCTCGAAAAACAAACCAACGACAAACACTATCGGTCGAGACGATACTTTGACCTGATGAGAAATTTCAGGCGACTGTCTTGGCTGCCTATTTATCTTTTCGGTGCATCCCCGGCCGTCTGCAAAAGCTTTGTAAAGGGGCGTAAACACGCGCTCCATGATTTTGATGCCGACAGCCTGTTTCTGGAGAACGCCACCTCCTTACGCAATGGTGATCTGGGTTACCAGAGCGAAACCCAAGCTGGCATGCTTGACGTCTGCTACAACTCACTCGACAATTATGTCGGCACCCTGGCTAAAGCCATTTGTACGCCACACGAAATTTATCAAAAGCTCGGCGTGAAACATGGCCAGGAGTACTTACAGGTCAGCGGTAATATTTTGCAATCAGAGGCCGAGTTTTACACCACTATACGGGCCAAGTGTGTGCCCCCCAAGGGCGCCAACTTCCTCACGACCTTGAAGGCTGAGGGTGTTGAATATATTGAGGTTCGACTTTTGGACGTCAATCCCTATCTGGCGTTGGGTATCGACGAAACCCAGATCCACTTTCTGGATGCCTTTTTATTTTACTGCTTGTTAACCGCCAGCCCCGAGCATGATCCCGCGCTATGTGCCAGCGTCAGCAGCAACCTACGCGCCGTCGTTCACAACGGCCAAGATACCTCAACTATCATCGAAAATTTAGGCCAGCAACAATCTATTAAAACCTGGGGCCAAGCTGTACTGCTAGATGTCATGCACGTCGCGCGGTGGCTCGACAAAACCAATGGGGTCGATGTCTACGCCGCTAGCGTCAGCGCTCAACAAGCCAAACTGCTGGATAGCGGGAAAATTCCAAGCGCTAGAATTATCGCAGACATGCGCGCTGAATCTAGTTCCTTCTTTCACTTCGCCATGAACCAGTCGCAAGCGCACAAGGCAGAATTTGAGCGACAAGCCTTGAGTCAGACAGAGCTCGCTTACTTCCGAGCGCTCTCTGAAAAGTCATGGCGTGAGCAAGCTCAGATTGAAGCAACTCCCGGCCCAAATTTTGACGACTATCTCGAGGCTATGCTGAAGACTTACAAGAGCCTGTGAACCATCTCGCCCATTTCCATCTAGCCGGAGTAGAGCACGACCTTATCGTTGGTGGATTTCTTGGTGACTTTGTTAAAGGCCGGTTACCTTCTGAGTACGATGCTAACATTGATCGCGGTATTCGTTTGCATCGGTCTATCGACGTCTTCACTGATCAGCATCCAATTGTAAAACAGTCTCAGGCGCGGTTCAGCCCAAGACTGCGACGGTTTTCACCCGTCATCACCGACATCGTCTTTGATCATTTTCTCGCTTGCCACTGGGAGCGCTATTCCGCACTGAGCCTGCAACAGTTCAGTCAGCAGATATGCCAAATCATTCTCGCTAACGAGCCTACACTACCGGAAAATGCAAAACGCTTGATCAACGACATGCAACAGCACCGCCGCCTTGAAAAGTATTCAAGCCGAGAATTTGTCGATTCCGCACTTTTAAGTCTGTCCAATCGCATCACGCGAGCCAACCCCATGCACGAAGGATTCGAGGAGTTCTTGACCCATTACGTTGCGCTTGAGTCTGACTTTCTACAATTCTTCCCTGAAGTGCTGGCATTCTCGACCCAATGGCAACAATCAAATCCCTTAATTGAACAATCATGACCACCACCTCGCTCACCCGAAGGCTTGCTATTGATCTGGTCGGCTAACCGCGATTTAACCAACATTCTCTGGCGGGCGGGTTGTCGGCAGAAGAATAACTTAAAGCGTTTACGGCGGGTTTATTACATACTATTGATCTACGACCATGAGCCCAGCTACTAATTCTATGACCCTAATAAAATCCCCATCGTCTCGTATTATTTATCTGTGTCTGTTTTCCGCCTGCACATTGCTCATGGCAGTGGCATTATATATGGAGCACGTCATGGCACTCGAACCTTGCCCACTGTGCATTATGCAGCGAGTTATGGTCATAGTGGTCGGCGCGATTGCGCTGCTCGCCACATTGCACGGCCCAACAAAAATGGGTATTCAAATTTATGGCGGGCTGGTGGTCGCAGCCGCCCTCGGCGGTGGCTTCCTGTCGGGGCGGCAGCTGTGGCTGCAAAGTCTGCCCGCTGATGAAGTGCCAGCCTGCGGCCCGAGCCTCGATTACTTGATGGACGTGTTTCCCTTAACCGACGTCCTGAGTATTGTGCTAAGCGGCGATGGAAGTTGCGCAGAAGTTGCCTGGTCCTTATTCGGGATCAGCATCCCGGGCTGGACACTACTCGGCTTTATTGGTTTGCTGGCGGTGGGCGCCTGGCAGATTTTGCAACCTAAAATATAATGTCTTGGCCATTACCTCGACGCAGAGGACGGCGGTCGAACCCGTCGGTGCTATACTGGCTGGCCTGCACTGAGTAGTCATTGAATGTTATCGCTGAATAATCTCGCTTTACGCCGGGGGACGGATCTTTTGTTTTCCGGCGCCTCGTTGACTATCCATCAAGGCCGCAAGGTCGGGCTTGTGGGGGCCAACGGTGCCGGCAAAACCAGCCTGTTTAAATTGATTTTGGGTGAGCTGGAGATTGACGAGGGCACCCTCGAATATCCGCCAGAGACACGCATCGCTCACCTGGAACAAGAAGCGCAGGCCAGCAGCGAAATCGCCTTGGAGTACGTGTTGGCGGGCGACAAGGAACTCAATCAGACCCTCACCGCGATCCAACAGGTTGAGCTGACCGAAGACTACGGTCAAATAGCGCGGCTACATGAGAAGCTCGATAGCCTTGATGGCTACACCGCCAAATCACGAGCCGAGCAGCTGATGCTCGGCCTTGGTTTTCAAGCAACCGACTTTGAACGTCCCTTGAGCGCCTTTTCTGGCGGTTGGAGGATACGTCTGAATCTGGCGCAAGCGTTGATGACGCCATCGGATTTGCTGCTTCTGGATGAACCCACAAACCACCTCGACCTGGATGCAATTGTCTGGCTGTCAAACTGGATAAAGGCCTACCGCGGTTCATTGCTATTGATCTCCCACGACCGTGAGTTTCTCGACGAGACGGTCGACAGCATCGCTTACCTGCACCATCAAACCATCGAATTGTTCAGCGGTAACTATTCGCAATTTGAGGTACTCAAAGCAGCGCGACTCGCAGAACAACAAAGCAACTATGAAAAACAACAACGTGAAGTCAAGCATATGCAGGACTTCGTCAGACGATTTCGAGCCCAGGCCACCAAGGCCAGGCAGGCTCAGAGCCGACTCAAGGCCTTGGGCCGCCTCGAACTCATCGCGCCCGCGCACATCGATTCCCCATTTCACTTCGAGATTCCCACCGCCGAGAAATTTTCAGATCCACTACTATCGCTGCTGGATGCCGACATCGGCTATTCCACCGCCATCTTGACCAATATACGCCTGAGTCTGCACCCAGGAGATCGCCTGGGCTTGCTGGGCCACAATGGCGCTGGCAAAACAACACTGGTCAAGACTTTGCAGGGCGAATTACCCACACTTCGAGGCGTGCGTCAGGAAGGGATGAACCTGAAGATAGGCTACTTCTCCCAGCACCAGGTTGATGACCTAAGCTTAGACGAAACTGCCCTGCAGCATATTCGGCGTAGCGATAAGGCCTTGGGCGAGCAGCAAATTCGTAATTACCTGGGCGGCTTTGATTTCCACGGAGATAAGGTGCTCGAGCCCGTCAGAATTTTCTCTGGCGGCGAGAAGGCCCGACTGGCCCTGGCCTTAGTCGCCTTCAGTAAACCGAACCTGCTGCTGATGGACGAGCCAACCAATCACCTAGACATCGATATGCGCCACGCATTAACTGTGGCACTGCAGTCGTTCGAAGGCGCCTTATTACTGATCTCCCACGACCGGCACTTGCTAGCTAATACCGTTGATAACTTCCTGCTCGTGGAAGACGGCAAAATCACCATCTTCAAGGGCGATCTTGAAGACTATCGAAAACGCATACTAGCGCCAAAGGAGACTGGCAGGGCAGCTTCCAGCGAGCAACCTAACAAGAAGTCGGCCACGGCAAACAATCACAGCACAGGGAAACAACTCCGCCAGCTCAGAACGCGGATCAAAACACTGGATGAACGCTTGGCACGTTTGCACGTTAAGCTCAAAGAAACAGACGACGCCCTGACGAACACAGAACTGTACCAACAGGCAGACGACTCAAATTTACAAAACCTGCTCCGGGAAAAACTGGAACTGGAAGAAGAGATAGAACGACTCGAAGAAGAATGGCTAGAACACCATGAGACATTGGAGCGCATGACCTGAGCCCCCCACCGCTGATGTCAGGCGTCGACACTATCCTCCAGCTTTTCAAAAGCAGCCAATATGCTTGCGCCATTGGCAGCTGCCAAAATCTTCGCCTTGAGCTCAGCACGATTATTCTGGCGATTGGCCTGATGTATTTCCACCGCATGCCAATGGACCATTTTCTCCCACACGGGATCAAGAATTTCGGCCCCAGATATTTCAGCCCCATCCAACCCATTGATGGTCGAGTGACGAAACTCTGAAATCGCCGCCTTTAGCCAGGCCACATGGACCGACTCATCCTGCCTAATTCGATTAATCAAGGCGACGGCATGCTGTGCCTCTTGGCGCTTATCCGCAAACACCTCCGGATGATCAATCACCCGTTCGTAAAAATCAAAGGCCCGCTCGGCTCTGACCTCAATCATCAATAGGTTCATCAAGAAGGCAATAACCCCTTCATACTCTGCACCGATCTGTGGCATTTCACGGCTGGATTTTTCACGGCTAATACTGGCCGGCGCCACCGGTACCGGGAACTTGTTCTTGCCAAAGAGCAGATCACGCGTGGCGTACCACATTACATCGTGGCCGCCGGCCTCGGATTGCGGGTTGCCACCCTCATCCCAGCCGTGAGTTGTTAGCAAGCCTTTACCCAGATGGCCCAGCGCTGTTTCGCTGATATCTTCGTTGATGATCAGAGCGAAGTCTGGCGGGCTCAGGTCAGCCAGCGCTCGGCCTCGACCCTCGATCAAACCCGTGATGGTCAATGAATCCCATAATGGTTGCTCGACGCCTTGCTGCAGCAACCAAACTTGTTGGTCTATGGACGGATAATTCGGCTCTACCAGCAATGCGGTGGTCGCGTCGACAATAGCTAGGTTGCTGTCCTGCAAGCGAGCTAACCAGGCGTTGATCGCTGGCCAGCGGAAACGGGTTCGCGGCGACAGATAAAGGCCATCCTCGGAAAAACCGCCATGAAGTTTCAGCCCACACTCAACATGGGACATCGCATAGTCATGCTCTGTCTCTATTTCGGCTTTGCTATAGGTTAGCCTGGTCATGCCCGCCCCTGTGTTGTTGCTGTTTGTTTTATTCCAGCCTGTCTGTTCTGCCACTCATAATCCACTCGTCTATTGTCCATCAAGACCAATTGCCGAATGTGACAATGACACCAGGATTGCAGCTTCCAAAGGCTCTACCAAATACTCACCCTCGAGTCTTCGTGCTGGCAATGACCAGCTAACAATTCGATTAAACGCCGCGGGCCAACACCTTGTCAAACTCGCGCAAGGTGACATCGGGATACTCGTACCTTATCCACATCAGCGCTATAATAAACTTCTTATTCATCAGCAGCCTGACAAGACCATGAGCCGACAGTTTCCTGCAACCCGAATGCGCCGCATGCGCCGTGATGATTTCTCTCGGCGTTTGATGCGCGAAAATCAGCTAAGCAGCAACGACCTGATTTATCCCGTCTTCGTCATTGAAGGCGAGCAAACAACCGAACCTGTCGCCAGCATGCCGGGCGTCGAGCGCAAAACTATTGACCTTTTGGTGGCCGAAGCGCAGCAAGTGGAGCAGCTTGGCATCCCCATGATCGCGTTGTTCCCTGTTGTCGGGGCGGACAAAAAATCTGAATGGGGAGAGGAGTCCTTTAACCCCAACGGTCTCGCTCAGCGCGCTGTGAGAGCGATCAAGGATGCCGTGCCTAACCTTGGCGTCATGACCGATGTGGCGCTGGATCCCTTCACTGTACATGGTCAGGACGGCATCCTTGACAGCCAAGGCTATGTTCTCAATGACGTCACTGTCGATACGCTAGTCAAGCAGGCACTATCTCATGCAGATGCTGGCGCCGACGTCATAGCCCCCTCTGACATGATGGACGGTCGAATCGGCGCAGTCCGCCAGGCACTGGAACAGGCAGGGCATGTGAATACTCGAATTCTCGCCTACTCAGCAAAATACGCTTCCGCCTATTACGGACCTTTTCGTGATGCCGTTGGTTCGGCCGCCAATCTCGCCGGTGGCGATAAATACAGCTATCAGATGGATCCTGCCAACCTCGATGAAGCCCTCCAGGAAGTCGAACTGGATCTTGCCGAGGGTGCCGATATGGTGATGATCAAGCCGGGCATGCCCTACCTGGATGTTGTTCGTCGCGTTAAAGACACCTTTGGTGTGCCAACCATGGTGTATCAGGTCAGTGGTGAATATGCCATGCACATGGCCGCCATTCAAAATGGCTGGTTAGACGAAAGCGTGATTTTGGAATCATTGCTGGGCATGAAGCGAGCCGGCGCAGACGCTATTTTGACTTATTTCGCCATTAGGGCCGCAACGCTACTCAAAAACCACTGATAAAACCTCAGCTCACTGCCTTAACGCTCTGCTGATGCACCTCAGCAGGGTGCTGATTGACTGTTCAATAATGGCGCCTCGAATCGAGCTTGGGCAGCATCAGAAGGCGGGTTTTGGTTGTGAAAATATCAGACTCAGATTAGGATACGCCTCTTTAAGCCTGTTACAACCTCACTCGTTTTTATTGGGAGCCCTACAAAATGTCCGAGATCAGTCATGTTACAGATGATACATTTGAAGCCGAAGTTCTAAAATCTGACGTGCCTGTCCTAGTCGATTACTGGGCTGAATGGTGTGGACCCTGCAAGGTGATTGCACCGGTTTTAGAAGAGATCGCTGCCGAATACGACGGTAAAATACGGGTTTGCAAGCTGGATATTGATAGCAACGAAGATACGCCACCCAAATACGGTATTCGTGGTATTCCGACCTTGATGCTGTTTAAGAATGGCGCCGTGGAGGCGACTAAAGTTGGCGCATTATCAAAGTCGCAGCTCACCGCATTTTTGGATAGCAATATCTAATCAGCGCCGCGCTGGCATAACTATCCTACCAACGAGTGCCGGACAGCTGGCACTCGACGCTGGTCTGGCGTTATACCGAACTAAACCGCTGCAACGCAGCTCTACAGTTTTAAAAAAAAGAGTTGACAACAGCCACTAAAAGCGACAATTTTAGCGCATCAATTTATTTTGGATCACGCGCGGGGAACGCGATAGATCATCAGCATTCCACTCTAAGCTCGCCCTCTTCTAGTTAAACAATCCAAAATACGAGAACTCCCTGGCCCAATTGGGCAAAGCTTAGTTGCAATTTCAATAATCATGTCCTACTTCAAGACCTTAATTGCAGTCCTTTTTTGCACATCCAGACAATCAGACCAACCTAACAAGTGAACCTATGAACCTTACCGACCTCAAAGCCAAACCCATTCCAGAGTTGCTCGAAATCGCCCAGGAAATGGGCATGGAAAATCTTGGACGCTCACGCAAACAAGAAATTATCGCGAACATTTTAAGAAAACACGCAAAGGGTGGCGAAGCCATTTATGGCGATGGGACACTGGAAATTTTACAAGACGGCTTCGGCTTTCTTCGATCGGCAGACAGCTCCTACCTAGCAGGGCCAGACGATATTTATGTGTCGCCAAGCCAAATTAGGCGCTTTAATCTGCGTACCGGCGACAGCGTTTCAGGCAAGATCCGACCACCCAAAGATAGCGAGCGTTATTTCGCGCTACTCAAGGTTGACCAGATCAATTTCACCGATCCGGCCCAATCAAAAAACAAAATTCTGTTTGAAAATTTAACACCTCTCTTTCCCGACAAACCCCTCAGACTTGAGGCCGGCAATGGCAGTACTGAAGACCTGACGTCACGAATTATTGACCTGACATCACCTATCGGCAAAGGCCAGCGTGGATTGATTGTATCGCCACCCAAAGCTGGTAAGACGCTAATACTACAAAACATCGCCCAAGCCATTGTTCGCAATAACCCCGAGTGCCATCTGATCGTTCTACTGATCGACGAGCGGCCAGAAGAAGTGACTGAGATGCAGCGCTCGGTTCGCGGCGAAGTCGTTGCCAGCACATTTGATGAGCCACCTTCAAGACATGTGCAGGTCAGTGAAATGGTCATTGAAAAAGCTAAACGGCTGGTCGAACACAAGACCGACGTGGTGATTCTCCTCGACTCGATCACTCGCTTGGCTCGCGCTTACAACACGGTCATACCCGCATCGGGCAAGATTTTGACTGGTGGTATTGATGCTCATGCATTAGAGCGACCAAAACGCTTTTTTGGTGCCGCACGAAATATCGAAGAAGGCGGCTCCCTAACCATTATCGCAACGTGTCTGATTGATACGGGTTCGAAAATGGACGAAGTCATCTATGAAGAGTTCAAAGGCACCGGCAACATGGAGCTTCACCTGGAACGGAAGATAGCGGAAAAGCGCGTCTACCCCGCTATTAATATTCGGCGCTCAGGAACTCGAAGAGAAGACCTGCTGATGAGCGAAGAAGAGTTACAAAAGGCCTGGATATTACGCAAGATTCTCCACGAAATGGATGACGTTGCCGCCATCGAGTTTATGTTGGAGCGCATGAAGAAATCCAAGAGCAATGAAGAGTTCTTTGCTTCAATGAAACGTAGTTAAGCGAACTCCTGGACACCCAACAACAATTGAAACGCCTGAGCTGCAAAATACGTAGTGTCGACAGATATAACGCCAATACGCGGCGAGTGATTCTGGAAATTCCCGCTGGCGAAACGATTAGTTTCAAAGCCGGGCAATATTTAGACATCCTCTTATCAGGCAAGCATTGTCCTTTTTCTATCGCCAGCTCGCCTGATATTACGGACACGATCGAACTACATATCAAGCCTACACCAGGTTCTGCTGACTCAGTGGAGATCGAGAAAATTCTTGACCTGGCTGTTTCTGTAGACATTGAGCTCCCTAAGGGCGACTGCTTCCTTGAGACGCCCATCGACAAAAATCTGATCCTGATAGGTGCCAGCACTGGTATTACGCAGATGAAGAGTATGATCGAATTTTTGTTGCCTAGAAATCCCGAGCATTCTATCTGGCTTTATTGGGGCGTGCTTTCCGCGGCAGATTTATATCTCACTGAATTATGTTTGAGCTGGGAACAACAATTTAAGCATTTTAAGTTTATACCCGTGGTCAGCGAACCCGATCAATCACCTGAATGGACCGGTCGAACTGGACTTCTTCCTGATGCCGTCGTACAGGATTTCAACCGCCTAGAAGATACCGTTGTTTATGTCTCCGGCAGTCCTGGCATGGTCTATGCGACCTTTGATCGTTTTATTCAACACGGCATGTCTGCGCACGACATGTACTCCGATGTTTTCTCCTACGCACCAAGAAACAAAAAGTAGTTGGGGGGGACGCCTAGTCGGGGACACCTAGTCGGGGACGCCTAGTTGGGAACGACCAGTAACCAAACCTAAACCCATGCTACTGATGGGAGAAAGGTCTTCCTGTACGGCACTTATTTGTGACGTAATTGGCCAGACTGTTGGCTTGATTGGGTGATTTTTAGCGCCTGGCGTAGATGATCACTACTTTTCGCATATTCGCCATCGAACGCTAGCAGCTTTGCCAATCGCTCGTGTGCCAGAACTGACGGATGCATTTGCAGACTTTTATTATAGGCAACTTTGGCTCGATCTTTCTCCCCGTTACCGTCATAAAGCTGGCCAAGACAGGCATTAAGCGCCCAGCTATCCGGATGATTTTTTTGCCAGCCCTCGGCTGTTTTAATTCGTTTAGCCAACATGTCTTTAGCAGACTGGCCATAAATCACCACCAATTGATCATCCCACTGGTGTTTAATCGTTGACCGAATCACCGCTTCGGTTTGCTTGTCGTCTCGAACATACTGACAATAATCCAAGACGATTTCCGGGTCCCGACGCAGCGCCTCTGGCAATCTGTTGTAGATAATTTCCAGGCTTTCGTCCGTATTGTTCGGAGACGCTAAACGTTGCCGCGCTACTTGTTTTTCAAACAGTAGCTGACTTGCTTCATCATCGGCATGTTTGCGCAATTCCGGCATGATGTCGGCTAGGCTCTGCCAGTCTCGAAGTTGCAGTAGGGCCTGCTTGCGAAGCCCCAGGGTAATTTTATTTTGATCCGCCTGTTCCAGACTGGCCAGCGTCTTACGCCACTCACCACGGGCAAGGTGAGTCTCAGCCTGGGCCAGCGCAACCGCACCTTCAGCCTTGGGGTTGGCTTCCAACGCTAGGCGAAAATAGCGCTCTCGATCTTCAAGATGGTTTTGGGCATCTGCTGCTTTCGCTGCGGCGATGTAATTCTGACTCGGTGTTGGATTATGGACTGCGCCGGCGACGAGAAATTTTTCGGCGCGATCCCAGGCACCTTGCTGTAAGAAGACCATACCTTTAGCCGTTAACTGAATTGATTTGGTGTGCTTCAAGCCCGCACGCCAGCGTTGCATAACGCTCCCGGTCCCAAGCAGCCATTTTATGCCGCCGATCACATAGTAGCCCAAAGTCACTAACGTCAATAACAACGCCAAAAAAACCCAAAGCCCTGTTTGCACGCTATGCTCGCCATAGGTGATCAGCACGTACCCCGGATCTTCAGCGATCAATGTGCCCAGCCAACCTGCCGCCACAATCAACACCAATAAGACCACCAGAGACCGTTTCATTGCGAGGCACCCACTGGGTCGATCGGTATCTTCGGCAACCCGATCGGGTCATTATTTCGGCTGGGCCGTTGGCTGAATTTAGCCATCACCTGCCGCGCCACCTCCAAGGAACCAGAAATATCTGGCATCTGCCCGGCGATGTCGATGCGCTGTAATTTTTCAATGCCCGCTAAGACCACTTGAGTCTGTATATTGTCGAGAGCAAAATATTGCTTGATCCACTGGTCGGCCTCGGCAAGCGCATTGCTATAAATAGCCTGATCACCACGCAGCAGCGCCAGTTCAGCCAGCTGAAATTTCAACACCAGATTCTGGCGCAAATAATACTCTTCTTTGGGAGGCAATATCGGTGTGACTGCCGTCACCCCCCGACGGTAGTCCACCAGGGTCGCCAGACGGCGACCAGCATCTTCCACCCTTAACCAGAGCCGTTCGGACCAAGTCGGTGTCGTTATTGTTGGTAATACAGGCACCGACGTTGACACCTCGAACTGGCTTTTTTTCTGCCTCAACTGACCCACTTGCCGAGCCAGGACCGACAGCTGCAAATACACGCCATCTACATCCACGCGGGCGACTGCTTCCAATTGACCGAGATCTAAAGCGATGGCTTCCCGTAAATCAAATCCGGTCGTACCCCGCGCGTCTCGAACAATGTCATCGGCAGCCCGCAGCAACGCGATCGCGCCCTGAGGATCCCGCTCCATCAGCACGCGCTGGTTGGCCAGGCGCAACAGGTATTCAACTTCAGCCATCAACCAGTCTTGGCTGGTAGTGCCCACCATCGCCAACATTTCTTCACGCAGCTGCGCCCGAGCCTGGTTGGCCTTTTCTGCGGCTGCGGCCACGCCAAGTTGCTGATCATTCATGAGGGTCGTCAGACCCTGTAATTCTTGCCCCAGCGTTTTAATCTGCTGTTGCTGCGCTGCTTGGTCTTGGATTAGTTGTTGTACAGACTGATCCATAACCGGCGCTGGCTGCGGCTGCAGGAGTCGGTAAATGGGATAACTCGCCATACCTATGGCGATCAGTGCCAGCAGAACGCCCAGAACCCCGGAGACGCCACCCGATGATCTTGTTCCGTCATCGCTCGGCTCAGTCGCTGGAGCTTCCGTCGGTTTAGTCTTGGATTCACTCATGTCCTTGTGTTCCAGTCAGGTAAAAGCGTCATTGCGTTGTCTATCCAGTTTGCTCCGGTTTAGCTCCGGCTTTTGCTGATTTATCTATCATGTCACGCTCATCAGACCACTTGAATGACTGGTGAGGTGCCTATTTTCGCGGCAAAGACTCTGCAATCGGCGCATCCCAAATTCTAAGAATCTCCGCCGCCATCGCCTCATCATCAGGCCTGACCACACTGACTTTACCAAAACCCATATCCTTTGCCAGCGTTTGTATGCGCTCGGACGGTACGATGAGAAAGTTGGCCGCCAGCGGCCCCGGCAACAGCGCTGCCAGGCGCTCTAGGCTCTCGCTACTGTAGGCCAAAACAATCAAAATGCTTGCCGCCTCCTCGAGCGTCAGCAAACCCTCGGGGTATTCACGCCACCGGCGCTGGTAGACCTCGAGGTAATCGACCTGTGCTCCTCGGGCCATTAACTCGTCGCGAAGCCATTCCCGGCCACCGCCAGCGCCTCTGACAATCAAGACTTTCTGCGCTTTGACAACCCGTAGCTCAGGCAGCTCAAGCAGCCCCTCAGAAGAATAATTGTGCGGGACTGTACAGACGATGCCCAGACTATTTAACAACGCTCCCGTGACCGCACCGACGCCGTACCAGTGCAAACTGCTGGGCCACTGGGGCCAGTAATCTGCCAACAGAGAAACACCGTGGATCACGGCGTTTTGGCTGATAAAGATGACATGATCATACTGATCGAGACGCTGGATTCTTTGTTTATCCGCTGACTCAGGCGTGACCGCCAGGATATCGAGCAAGGGCCGTTCCAGCACAGGCAACGCTGTCGCGCGATGAGATTCAAGCACATCCAGGAGGCGTCGGTTTTGAGCTGGGGACCGGGTCAGCAAGAGCCCTTCTCGATGACGCCCGATCTGCGACTTCATGACGCGGGATTGATCAACCGCAAGGCACCGCCGGATATCAGCTCCGCAGTAACTTGACGCGCCAGCTCCACGCCACTCTCGCGCGGCCCAGATCGACTGGCTCGCAGGACTGTCAGACCGGTCATATCGCTCACATAGCTGGCAAGCTCGATCCGACCCTCTGTCATCTGCGCAAAAGCCGCGATGGGTAGACTACAACTCGCACCCAGGCCAGCGGAGATCATGCGCTCACAGGTCACGCAGAATTGTGTGTCTATATGATTGATCGCTGCCAGCAGCGTCTTAACTGCCGTTGCATCTTCGCGACACTCGATACCCACGGCACCTTGCCCCGCGGAGGGCAGGCTAATCCCTGGATCAATACTGGCCGTGATCCTGTCTGCCAGACCCAGGCGCTTCAAACCTGCCGTTGCCAGAATAATACCCTCAAAATCACCTTGATCGAGCTTTCGTAAGCGGGTATCGACATTGCCACGCAGCTCCAGATATTCCAGGTCGGGCCGGGACTGCTGAATTTGTAGGCGTCGTCGCAGGCTTGACGAACCGATTCGTGCGCCCGAAGGCATGTCGGCCAACGACTCAAACTGGTTTGTCACCAGCGCATCCCGCGGGTCCTCGCGCTCACACATGGCGGCCAGCTCAAGCCCTGGAGGCAAAACCGATGGCATGTCCTTCATCGAGTGAACCGCAATGTCGGCACGATTTTCCAATAACGCAACCTCCAGCTCTTTAACAAAGACGCCTTTGCCACCCATCTGGCTCAAGGGCGATTCCTTATTGCGATCGCCCTCGGTAGTCATGCCGAGGATGTCTACCCTGAGGCCTGGATGCGCGCGCTCTAGCGCAGATTTAACAAAATTAGCCTGCCACATTGCCAGAGCGCTTTCTCTTGTTGCTATTCGAATCCTATCCAATGTCCAGGTCCTGTCGTTGGCGCCTGCGAACGCGCACAAAAAAAGCGACATTATAGCCGCCTTTTTCATCTCTATCTGCCCCGATTTGGTAGAAGATTGTTTCAGGGTCAAGGCTTCGCCTGAAGCTTGGCCTTAAACCCTAACCTTAATATCTGGTCTTAACATCTAGTTTTGCACCCTGGCCCTAGATCCTAGCATTGAGAGACTGGACAGTGGCTACAAGGATTGCACTAAGCGCCTAAGGCCCGAAACATGCCGTCGACTGACATCCAGCTTATCTTCAACGCCGCGCATTCGAACTTGGTAATGCCCTTGAGGATTCCGATCTAGCCCCTCAAGATGATCTGTCATGACCAGCGCATTACGGTGGATTCTAACGACGCGATCACCGAATTCATCTTCCAAATCACGCAAACTATCGTCTATCAACACCTCGCCGGATTCATGGCGCACCGTGACATATTTATGGTCTGCTTGGAAAAATCGGATTTCAGATAATGGGATTAACTCAATACCGCGCCGGGTTCTCGCGCTGATATGGGTTCGAACTCGCTGCTTCATGGATTCGTCTTCACCAGAAACTGTCCGTTCCTGAACTTTATTGACTCGCCCAATTTTCTTCAGCGCCTCTACCAGCGCCTCTCGACGAACCGGTTTCAGCAAATAACCCGCGGCATTTGCCTCGATCGCCTCGATTGCATGTTCGCCGAAGGCGGTACAAAAGACCACTGCCGGGGGCGTGGGCATCGCGGCGATCTTATGGGCTGCGGCCATCCCATCGGTGCCGGGCATACGGATATCCATCAGGACTATGTCAGGCTCAAATTCCAGCGTTCGCTTGATGGCCTCGTCACCGGATGCGGCCTCTCCCACAACCTCGTATTGGTCCAGTGTATTGATCATTCTGATCAATCGTTCTCGTGCTAATTTTTCATCGTCAACTATTAGTACCTTCATGGTGGAGAAACCTCGCATTCAGATTGTAATTTTGGGGCCTCCCGCTTTTTAGACAAGGGACTCCTACCTACCGCAAGTTACTCACTTAAATCAACAATACTGCGACGTGATCCGCAAACTGGGACAGTAACAGTCCCCTTATGCCCATTAATGTGAAGCCGTTCACATTAATGCCAGCATGCGCTTATCGCCACTTGACACTAGTCTAACATCATAAAGGCATTCTCACCTACGTCGATTTCCACGAGCGCTCTCATCATCCAGAGGATAGCTGATGGTGGTATTAAAGATCGCCTCGTCCTTGCGACTGACAATCGACGCGCTGGCGCCGTAGATCGCTTCCAATCGCCGGCGAATATTGTCTAGTGCCATTCGATTACCCTGCAAAGGTGCTTCAATCGCATCCGGTAAGGGATTAGAGATGCTCGCCACCAACTTGTTGTCATATCGGTCGATCACAACCTCGACGACCCCGCCTTCGGGCAGTGGTTGAATACCATGATAGATCGCGTTCTCAAGCAAGGGTTGGAGCGTCAGTAGCGGTATTTTGACGGTCTGCGGATCAACATTAATGTGCCAGTTTACCTGTAAGCGCTCATCCAACCGCAGAGACTCGATATGCACGTATTTTTGACACAGCGCTAATTCTTCCGCCAGCAGCACTGGTTGATCGCTGCTCTGATTCAGGCTGGCTCGAAACAGCACTGACAGGTCCTCTACCACCTCCTCAGCAGTATCCGGATCTACACTAATCAGGCTGGCAATGATATTCATGCTGTTGAACAAAAAATGGGGCCTAATTCTGGATTGAAGTGCCTGAATACGGGAATTCAGCTCAGCCTGCTCTTGACGCCGAAGTTGGTGTTGCAGGAAAAAATATCGAAATGCGATACCGGTCATGACCGCGGCGACGATCAAGTTGCGGCTCACATTTCCGGTCTGCTCTAGATTCCAGGGCATATCTGGCAACATGGTGATCCACTCACCCAGAATGCTAAAAATCAGTGTCAGCGACAAGATGATGCCGTAGCCCGTCAATGTCGCATAGAAGATCGACATGCGCATCAGCAGGGGTCTGAAGTTACATAACACGGTGGCTGAAGTCAGCACCACCCATTGCACAAAGAGAGAAACCAGTCCCATTTTCGACCAACTGAAGCTGAGCAATGAAGAACTTGCCAGCACGAGGACTAACACCAGCAGTTCGGCTATCAGAACAAGAAATAAAATACTCTGTGCCTGACAGAGGTCGGGTAGAAAAAAGTCTTCCTCTACTTCATTTCGAGCGTTCAAATAAAACGTCCCCCATTTAATTCTAGTCAATTAGTATAGCCCGTAAAGCTTGCTGCTATAATCAAACTCAGAGATCGCGAATTCATACAAAAATAGGTTGGCAGATGACAAACGATAATCCAACAGGCAAAAAACTCTGGGACGGTCGATTTTCCGAGGCAACAGATGCCTTCGTCGAGCAATTTACGGCGTCAGTTGGATTTGATCAGGTCATGGCCGACCAGGATATACGAGGCTCCATTGCCCACGCCACAATGTTATGTCAGGTTGGTGTCCTTAGCGAGGTGGAACTGACCGCTATTATTGGCGGCCTAGAAGCCATACAGGCGGAGATTCATCAGGGGATATTCAGCTGGTCCGTGGCCCTTGAAGACGTCCACATGAATATCGAAAGTGCGTTGACCGACCGAATTGGTAGTGTCGGTAAAAAACTGCATACCGGCCGCTCCAGAAACGACCAGGTTGCCACAGATATCAGACTCTACCTGCGCGACCAAATCGACATCATCAGTCGCCTGGTAATTCGCCTGCAGCGGGGTATTCTAGCGCTGGCCAGTCAGGAAACAGCCACAATCTTACCCGGCTTGACGCATTTGCAAGTCGCCCAGCCAATCACCTTCGGCCATCACTTAATGGCCTGGTACGCAATGACTGAGCGAGATTATGCTCGCTTTCAGGATTGTCGAGCGAGGCTTAATGTGCTGCCCCTGGGCGCTGCCGCACTTGCCGGCACCAGCTATCCCATTGATCGTCTGCTGACCGCGAAATTGTTGGGTTTTGATGGCGTCGCAGAAAATTCATTAGATGCCGTCAGCGATCGCGACTTTGCTATCGAGTTTAGCGCTTGCGCCAGTATCATGATGATGCACCTGTCGCGATGGTCAGAAGAGATAGTACTGTGGGCATCTCCTCAATTTGATTTCGTTGACTTGCCCGATCGGTTTTGCACCGGTTCTTCTATCATGCCCCAAAAGAAAAACCCCGATGTCCCCGAGTTAGTTCGCGGTAAAACCGGGCGAGTCTATGGCAGCCTCATGACGCTACTGACCTTAATGAAGGGCCAGCCCCTGGCTTACAACAAAGACAACCAAGAAGATAAGGAGCCTCTGTTTGATACCGTCAATACGCTTCGAGACTGTCTGACCGCCTTCGCCGATATGATTCCTGCCATGGTGCCAAAGCGGGAGAATATGCGCGCTGCGGCTATGCGCGGGTACGCGACAGCAACAGATCTTGCGGATTACCTGGTGAAAAAAGGCCTGCCCTTTCGAGACGCCCATGACGTCGTCGGCAAGTTAGTCGGTGTGGCAATAAACCAAGCGGTCGACTTGGCTGAACTTTCACTGGCAACAATGCAAGCTGAGTCCAGTCTCATTAGCGATGATATTTATGCTGTCTTAACCCTTGAAGGGTCGATCAGGGCGCGCAATCATATCGGCGGCACTGCACCGAACCAGGTCGACTCGGCTATCCAGCGAGCGTCTGTAAGGCTCGATGCTTTAGACCAGCAAGTTAACTGATTCACCGAGTTGCTCGGTGAATGTCCGGCTTAATAGCGTTGGCAAGTTTTCCCCTGTTGTGCGGCAAACCCATTGGCCTTCGGTAAGATGGAGATGAAACCCACCGGACTTGGCGGCCACCCATATTTCATGGGTGGCTACCTGGCGACTCAAGATCACCTGAGAGCTATTGGGAAACGTGATGGTTAACACCGAGCCTGAAGAATCCACATCCAGATCCTGGGTCAATTCGTCAACCTGATCCTCAATACGATTATAGATGTCGTCAATCAGGTCGTTGTATTCACTCTCCAACAAAGTCATCACCGTCGTTCATTTAGTTAAGGGACTCGACCTTGATAGCTTGGGCCGTATTTTGTGGCAGTATTATTCACTGGGTTCACTGCCCACTGCGGACAGTATAAGCCCTGGGAGCAAACCAAGCGATCCTCTTTGCTGGACCAGGTCACTCACGTATACTGCGAAGACTTTATTCTCGCTGACCTCGGTCAGCCCAATCCGGGGCCTACCGATGATACGACTCGCACTGCTGACACTACTACTCTCGGGTCTATTGTCAGCCTGTGGCCAAAAAGGGCCACTGTTTCTGCCCCAATCCAGCGCCCCAGACGGACAGTCAATCGAATCGGTCGAGACTCACCAGAGCAGCAAAGATAACTCATGACACTAATCCACTACCAAGATAACGAATTGTTCATTGAGAAGGTTCCGGCCAAATCTCTCGCAGAGCAGTTCGACACCCCCCTGTATGTCTATTCCCAGGGCACTATCACGGCGGCGTATGAGGCTTTTTCTCAGGCCTTTGAGAAGCATCCCGTCATGATCTGTTATGCCGTCAAAGCTAACGCCAACCTGGGTGTGCTCAGCCTGCTGGCACAACTGGGCGCGGGCTTTGATATCGTCTCTGGCGGGGAGCTGGAGCGCGTCCTGAGAGCCGGTGGCGACCCTGCGAAAATCGTCTTCTCTGGTGTCGGCAAACAAGACTGGGAAATCCAAAATGCCCTTGCTGCAGGCATTGCCTGTTTCAATATCGAGTCTTCAATGGAGTTGGATCAGATCCAAAGGCTAGCGTGTAGCATGGACCTGATCGCGCCAATCTCGATTCGGGTCAACCCGGATGTCGATGCTGGAACACATCCCTATATCTCCACCGGTCTTCGTGAAAATAAATTTGGCGTCTCGATGGAGGATGCACCGGGTCTTTATCAACGTGCCCGCGACCTGAGTCATATCGAGACTAAAGGCATTGATTGTCATATCGGCTCGCAGATTACTGAGCTTGCACCTTTTATAGACGCCATGAGCCGAGTCCTTTCATTAGTCGATGATCTGGCAATCGCTGGCATCAACTTGGCACATATCGATTTGGGCGGCGGCCTGGGCGTCTGTTATGACGATGAGACCCCCGTGGACATACTCGAATATGCCGGCGCGATTCTGCAAGGCATGGGACACCGACCCCAGACCCTAGTGTTCGAGCCGGGCCGCTACCTGACTGCCAATGCTGGCGTTCTACTGACGCGCGTGGTAAACATCAAAGCCAATGAAGATAGGCATTTCGCTATCGTCGATGCGGGTATGAACGATCTGATTCGGCCCGCCTTGTATCAATCATGGCAACGCATCACTGAAGTGGAAATCCGCAATAGTGATAAAGAATTGTTCGAAGTAGTGGGCCCGATTTGCGAGAGCGGTGACTTTCTCGGCAAAAACCGATCCCTTGCTATCGAGGCCGGAGACCTGCTCGCCATTCATTCCGTCGGCGCCTATGGTTTCGCCATGAGCTCTAATTACAATAGTCGGAATCGTGTCGCTGAAGTCATGGTCAGCGGCGCGACCACACAATGTGTACGCCAACGAGAAACTATTGACGATCAACTCAGGCTGGAACGTTGTTTGGTCTTTTGATGAGGACAACTTGATTAAGCATTTTTTATCATCCACCGCAAAGAGTGTTGCTTGCCATCATGTTACTTAGATTTACCAAAATGCACGGCCTCGGCAATGATTTCGTGCTGCTGGACCTCATTACCCAGAATTTCCAAATCCGTGATGACCAGATTCGAGCTATGGCAGACCGACGTACCGGCATCGGCTTCGACCAGTTACTGATTGTCGAGCCGCCAGATAATCCCGCGATGGATTTCAAGTATCGAATCTTTAACGCTGACGGCTCAGAAGCAGAGCAATGTGGCAACGGCGCACGATGTTTCTTGCGCTTTGTTCGAGACCGCGGCTTGACCACCAAATCCAGCATCAAGCTCGAAACCAACACGGGCAACATTGAATGCCGACTCGAACCGGACGGCGACATCAGCGTAAACATGGGTCCTCCGATCCTGCAGCCAGAAAAGATACCGTTCCTGACTGAAAAACCTGGGATCGTTTATGACCTTTGCACCACGCCCACAATCGGGTGCCCGGCAACTAACGTGCAGTTAACCGCTGTCAGCATGGGCAATCCCCATGCCGTGCTGCTGGTTGATGATATTGAGACTGCCGCCGTTGCCCAGTTAGGTCCGCTGATCGAGCATCACGAACGGTTTCCGGCCAGGGTCAACGTTGGTTTTATGCAGGTTATCAATCGTGGCCAGATCAGGTTGCGAGTGTTTGAGCGGGGCGTCGGTGAAACCCGGGCTTGCGGAACAGGCGCTTGCGCAGCAATGGTTGCTGGCAGACTTCAAGGTTTACTCGATGCACAAGTAGAGGTCATACTGCTTGGCGGCAGCTTGAGGATCAGTTGGGCCGGTGACGACCATCCCGTGATCATGACCGGGCCCGTTGCCCGCGTCTTTGAGGGTCGCTTACAAATATAACTAACATCAGAAGTGAAGACTATGCCAACACCCAAGTCATTGTTTAAACAGGCGGCGGACTTAGATCCAAGCCATGTCGAGGAATATTTGGCATCACACCCAGACTTCTTTAGCGACCGTGATGAACTCCTGCGGAATCTGCAATTGCCCCATATTCATGGCGGCGATGTGTCCTTGGTGGAGCGCCAGGTTAGTCTTCTGCGTGAACGCAATCGAGACATTCGCAAGCAGCTCGATGCGCTCATCGACGCAGGAACAATCAACAATGATATTTTCGCGAAGTGTCAGCGCCTTGTGCTGGCGTTAATGGAAGCTAAAGATAGTTCCGAATTTTATGCAGCCCTGGAGCTCAGCTTCAAACGCGACTTCAAGTGCCAAGCCTACAGTTTGATCGTTTTCAACGATAGGGCCATGCAAATCAATCACTTTGCCTACTCAGTTCCCGAGTCAGCTGCACGAGAACACGTCGGCGCACTGATGAAGAGCAAAAAACCTATGTTGGGCATTCTGCGGCCGGCAGAGCAGGATTTCCTGTTTCCTCACAGCACCGAAAAAGTTAAATCAGCAGCCGTTCTATCCGTCAAGGCCCCATCCAAGACTACCGGGGTTGGCGAACAGATTGCCTTGCTAGCCATCGGCAGCATGGATCCCAATTTTTTTCAGCCCGGCATGGGGACCTTATTCATCGGCTTTATTGCCGATGTTCTGGCCCGCCAGCTACCGGCTCATTTGGCACCCTACTAAACCTTTCAGAACCGGGCAGGGGTCAGCTTGAAAGAACAGGTCGATCAATTTATCCAACACTTGGTCAACGAGCGGGGACTCTCGCACCATACAGTGTCCGGTTATCAACGCGATCTGTTGCAGCTTAGCGCCTATTGCCTCGAGAACGACATTAAGGCCTGGGGCGAGCTGCAAACCCATCATATTCGTCAGTTTATTGCGCACAACCATCGACGTGGACTCTCTGGCAAGAGCCTGCAACGCCGCCTCTCAAGCGCAAGGACGTTTTTTCATTATCTGGTGCGCGAGGCGTTGAGCAAACACAACCCTGCACTCGGCGTCAGCGCACCCAAAACCGCTCGAAAATTACCAGACACCCTTGATACTGACCAGATTGCGCAGCTGCTGAATGTGGTACCTGAAGACTGGTACGCTCGCCGAGATCGGGCGATGCTTGAACTATTTTACTCTTCAGGTTTACGTCTGGCCGAATTGGTGAACACCAATGTTAACGATGTCAACTGGGACGAAGGTTCCATCAAGGTGACCGGTAAAGGCAACAAACAGCGTGTTCTGCCGGTGGGCTCTATCGCACTTAGCGCGCTGCAAACATGGCAGGCGGGACGCCAGCCATTACCAATGAAACAGACTAGCGAAGATACCTTCGCGTTGTTCATCAGCGAACGCGGCAACCGAATCAGTGCACGGAATGTGCAGGCCCGGATCCGTCACTGGACGCGCCAACAGCTGCTGCCCGGTAACGTTCATCCCCATATGCTCAGGCACTCATTTGCCAGCCACATACTCGAGTCAAGCGGTGACTTACGTGCCGTTCAAGAATTATTGGGCCATGCAGATATTTCTACGACTCAAATTTACACCCACCTCAATTTTCAGCATCTTGCGGAGGTCTACGATAAGGCTCATCCAAGAGCACACAGAAAGAACCCCATCCCAGGATCCAACAAATCATGATAAAGGTTATCGCGTTTGATTTAGATGATACGCTTTGGGCGGTCAAGCCAGTCATTATTCGCGCTGAAAAACGCCTGGATGAGTGGCTGAGCCTTACGGTGCCAGACTTGAAATATGACGTCACCGGCATGCGTGAGTTACGCCATGAACTCGTCAACCGGGAGCCTGAACTCGGTAAGAAAATTACCGAGCTGCGACGCAGAATGATCGAGCAGGCATTAAGGCTAAGCCAGATTGATCCCGGCCGGGCATTTGAGTTATCGAATGATGCCATCGAAATATTTTTAGCCGCCAGAAACGACATCGAAATGTTCGACGGGGCTCAGGATGCCATTCAGGATCTAGCGAGCCGTTATATCCTGGGCGCCTTGACTAACGGCAACGCAGATATCAATCGGCTAGGTTTAAATCACGTGTTTGACTTTGCATTTTCTGCCGAGCAAGTGGGTGCACCCAAACCTGCGCCCCAGCTATTCAATGCGGCACTCGAACATACCCGCACAGCACCACATGAAATGATTTATGTGGGCGATGATCCGCAGCTCGACATCGATGCTGCCAAACGCATTGGCCTGCACACCATCTGGGTCAAGAATGCAGAGCGCCCAGGACCCGGGGAATCCAGACCTGATGAAACTATCGAGCAGATCGGTGACTTGCCTGCCGCCGTCGCACGCTTGCACGAACGTAGCTAGTTGGGAACGCCGAGTTGGGAACGCCGAGTTGGGGACGCCGAGTCTCAGACGCCGCGCACAATAAACGCCTTGATGCTGTCTTCTGCCAGATCCAGAATCGTCTTGCGAGTAGGTAATTCCCGTAACGCCTCAAGCGTCGGGTGCACCGCGTGAACTTCTGGCAACGCCTCGCGTATGACGTCTTCAAATTTCGCAGGATGCGCAGTCGCCAGCAGGACGAGTGGGACCCCATCCTCACGAAATACTTGCATCACCGACAAGCCGACCGCCGTATGCGGATCTAGCAAATAGCCTTCGGTTCGATAAACTTGCTCAATTGTCGCCAAGGTTACTGCATTGCTCGCCGAGCCAGCTTTGATGACAGCATCAATCGGCTGAGTTTTTTCCGGCAACTCAGCCGACCCTGTGGCCGCAAAACTCGCCATAAACTCTTTAACCTGCTCGGTGTCTCCACCCAACTTATAGAATAGATAACGTTCAAAGTTGCTGGATATTTGGATATCCATGGCTGGACTATGGGTGAAGTTGACTTCGCGGCGCTCGTAACGACCTGTGTTGAAAAACCGACACAGGATATCGTTGGCATTCGTTGCAAGAATAAGATGGCGGATCGGCAGGCCCATTTCACGGGCGATATAACCCGCAAAAATATTCCCAAAGTTGCCTGTTGGCACGCAAACATCAAATCGTGCAGGACAGCCTAATTGATACCAGGCAGAAAAATAGTAGACCACTTGGGCGAGTACGCGGGTCCAATTGACAGAGTTCACTGCGGCCAGATTATGTTCCGTTTTGAAATCCAGGTCAGAGAAAATACCCTTCATCAGTGCCTGGCAATCATCGAAGCTGCCGTGAATACCAATATTATGGACATTGTCATCCAAAATTGACGTCATCTGCAGTTCCTGCAATGGGCTGGTCTTGCCCTCCGGAAACATAATATAAATATTGATATTACTCTTGCCACGGACGCCGGCAATCGCGGCACTACCCGTATCACCACTGGTCGCACCCAAGATATTCACGCTATGACCACGCTCATCGAGAATGTACTCGAACACGTTGCCCAAAAATTGCAGAGCGATATCCTTAAAGGCCAGGGTCGGACCATGGAAAAGCTCGAGCACATAATCTTGACCCAGAGGCACGATGGGGGTCACTGCCGGCACAGAGAAGGTCCCATAGCTGCGGTCAATAATCTGTTGTAATGCGGGCCGGGGTATATCGTCGATAAATCGACTCATAACCTCTAGCGCTAACTGCGAATAGCTGTAACCCTGCCACGCGTCCAGCTCCGCACTCACATCTGGGATAAACTCGGGAACCAACAGGCCGCCATCATCGGCCAGCCCCATAAGTACAGCGTCCTTAAAACTGATGCCCGAAACGCCGCCCCTAGTACTTTGATACTTCATGATAGATTCACTATCCAGAAACTAAAGAGGAATTATAGAGGAGGATTGTACTGGAGATACAATGATCATTCAGAATAGCACGCATAACCTTCAACGCTGAGGCCAACGCGTCTGCTAGGCACTGCTATCTGGGAAACCCCATTTACATTGCAGAAGACGAGTTGAGCTCAGGCTAGGGGATATATCTGCGGTGTCAGACCGCTTCAACACCGGTTTCGCCGGTTCTGATGCGGATGACGTCGTCTAGTGTACTGACGAAAATCTTACCGTCGCCCACTTTGCCCGTGTTGGCCGCGCTCGTAATCGCTTCAATAACCGCATCCAGGCTTTCATCTGCGATCGCCACTTCGATCTTTACCTTCGGCAGAAAATCAACGACATACTCAGCACCTCGATAGAGCTCCGTATGGCCTTTCTGTCGTCCAAAACCTTTGACCTCTGTAACCGTCATGCCCTGTACAGACATCTCGGATAGCGCTTCTCTCACGTCGTCTAACTTAAACGGTTTGATGATTGCGGTGACTAACTTCATATAGGTTCTCCTTGAACAGAGTTGCCTCTGTTTTTGATGTGGGGCAAATGTATCGAAATTATAATCTCTTGGCTACGCCTAATCGCAGCGTTACACCAGCGAGGTGCCTGACTAGCAAGATCAGCTGTTCGTCCAAATCTCATCTTTAGCTCTTTTCGTCCCAGTGATATGCCGGTAAAAACGCACCTTAACGGTAACAGCTCTTGCAACACTTGAGCAGGTCCCAATCTTTACGCCCTGATTATAGACTTCTATGATTCACTACAGCATCGACCGTGCCAAGTTATTAAAATTCATATATTTCAGATAGATACAGGCTTCGACGAGTGTCAGACCGAACTGCAATCGCACCATAGCAGTGCGTCTCAGGTCCTTACGTTAACCGCTAGTGCGCTGTTAGTGTGCACAACAGCCCGGAAGTACTCACAAACCTCGCACGCCGATTCACTGTCCTGTCGCACAAACAGTCACCAACGACCCCGTACACTCATATCAATCCCACCTTCTTTCGGCCAACACAATCCATGACCTTTGCAATTACTTATTCTCGCGCCCAAATTGGCATAGAAGCGCCGCTGATTACCGTCGAAGCCGATATTTCTCAGGGGCTTCCACAAATTCAAATTGTTGGTATGCCCGCCACGACGGTCAAGGAGGCGAAGGACCGGGTCAAGTCCGCTATCACCAATGCCGGGCTAAAAACACCGAGTCGACGGGTCACTATCAATCTCGCACCTGCTGATTTACCGAAGCAGGGCGGGCGCTATGATCTGGCGATCGCCGTGTCGATTCTCGCCGCCAATGGTGATTTGCCCCAAGCCGCGCTGCAACAGTGCGAATGGCTTGGCGAGCTGGCACTGGATGGGCAATTGCGAGCCGTCAATGGGGTTCTACCCGCGGCCATACAATGCTCTGCGGCGGATCGTTTGTTAATTGTACCCACTTTAAATGGTGCCGAAGCAAACCTGGCTGGCCCTACTAACGTCAGGGTTGCTAACAATCTTCTGGAGGTTATTGCTCATCTCAAGGGCGTCACTACTTTGCCTCGCCCTAATTCAATGGCCACTCCCAACCGTCCGCTGAAATATGGCGGCATCGCCGATGTTCGCGGCCAACTTGTCGCCAAACGCGGACTCGTGATTGCCGCCGCTGGTGGCCATAATCTGATGTTTATTGGACCACCAGGCACCGGCAAGACCATGTTGGCAAATCGTCTGCGCAGCCTGCTACCACCCTTGTCGACCCCGGAAGCCTTAGAGGTAGCCGCGGTTCATTCCGTATCAAATTATACCTTTGATCCTTTGACGTGGGGTCAAAGGCCCTTTAGGTCACCCCATCATACAACCTCCTCAATTGCCCTGGTGGGGGGTAGCAGCCCACCTCGCCCAGGGGAAATATCCCTGGCACACAATGGCATCTTGTTTCTTGATGAGCTGCCCGAATTTTCACGCCGGGTCCTTGAAGTCCTGCGAGAGCCGCTGGAATCAGGCCACATCATGATAAGCCGAGCCCAATATCAAGTTTGTTATCCCGCCAGGTTTCAATTAGTCGCCGCGATGAATGCTTGCCCCTGTGGATATTATGGCGATGTTCGGCAGCCGTGTCATTGCAGCCAAGAGCGCATCGCCGCTTATCGAAACCGGGTTTCTGGCCCACTATTGGACCGAATTGACCTGCATGTGTCTGTGCCTAGCCTGGAGCGCGGACTGCTTTCTGACCCCGACTATTCGCCCGACATGCTGGCCCATGAAGCAGCCACGGCGCAGGTGCTGTCGGCAAGAAAGTTAATGTTTGAGCGCGCGGGCAAGCCCAACGCCCATCTCAGCAGCGCAGAGGTATCTCGGGACTGCAAGTTGTCAGGGGCTGATGGCAAGCTGATGGACAAAGCGATGGAAAAACTGGGGCTTTCGGCACGAGGCTATTTTAAAGTGTTGAAAATTGCCCGCACCATCGCTGACATGGCGGGCGCCGCCGATCTGACGACCCCCCATCTGACCGAAGCCCTGGCGTTTCGCCAGCTCGATCGAAGCAGAACTACTTAGACTGATCCACCATTAGATCGACAACGGCTCTAAGATCGTCGTCAGAACAGGTGAAGCACAAGCCTCGCGCTGGCATACCCGGCGCAATACCATTAAAGACACTGGCGTACAGGGCGTCCATACCTTTGCTGATACGAGGCGTCCAGGCATCTTTGTCGCCTAATTTTGGCGCGCCAGCCACACCGACGCTGTGGCAGGTAGAACAGCTAGCATTATAAATAGCGTCAGCGCCACCGGTGGCATTGGCGGCAGTGGCGGTGCCTGCCGTCGCTTGACCGCAGTCATCGCCTTGAATGCAAACACTACCCGCCTTTTTGATCCGCGCGGTAATCTCATCTTCAATCGTGCTGGCAATTACCGTCTGCACTAACATCGTGGCAAGTAAGGCGATGGCCAATAAGGCTTTTTCAATTTTCACAACGATGGCTTCCTAGAACGAGGTTAACGACAGCGGCGATTATACATGACCGCCCGTCAAAAAAAACACAGCACGAGGGTACTAACTAGAATTTCCCCAACGGCCATCATCAATCTCTCGACTGCGGTTGAACTGGAAGACACTCGACGTACCTCCTTCAACCACGGATTGCTCTGAGACTAACGTCAGGATGGCCTGTTCACGAAATTGTTCGAGGTTTTCTGCGCCCACATTCACCATTGTGCTGCGTAACTTGAACAGTGTAGTTTCTAGCACTTCTGCCAATGGTCCAGCCAAAGGGACAAAGGCATCCACACCTTCCTCAAATATCATTTTTCGGCTGCTCATGCCTTCGCTATAACGCTGCCAGTTCTGCGCACGCAAGGTGCCTTCGCCCCAATAGGGCTTATAGACTTGACCATTGATTGAGGTCTTTGGCGTTGGGCTCTCTTCTGTGGTCGCAAAATAGCGCCCCATCATGACGAAATCAGCCCCCATGGCCAGGGCGACGACTATTTGCGTATCGTTACCCAAACCACCATCGGAGCAAATGGGGATATATCGCCCGGTTTCCTTAAAATAGGCATCGCGACGTTCGGCAACCTCAAGCAAAGCAGAAGCTTGACCACGACCTACGCCTTTTTGCTCGCGAGTAATGCAGATGGAACCGCCACCAATACCAACCTTGATGAAATCTACCCCGGGCCCTTGCACCAAGTAATCAAAGCCTTCAGCAGAAACGACATTGCCGCCACCAATGACGACTTCATCACCATAATTGTCACGAATCCATTGGATGCCTTCCATCTGGTACTCGGTAAAACCGTCGGATGAATCGAAACACAGCGCATCCGCACCAGCCGCCAGTAGGGCTGGGACTCGCTCCCTGAAATCATGGGTATTAATAGCTGCGCCGACACATAGACGTTTTGAGGCATCCAGTAATTCATTGGGGTGACGACGATGGTCTTCATAATCTTTTTTGAAGACCAGCGCACTCAGATGGCCCTGTTTGTCGACCACGGGCAAGCAATCCTTTTTGTGGCGATGCAAAAGCTCATTCGCCTCGCGAAGACTGATGCCTTCTTCGCCGTGAATAACGTCTGTAAACTGCGTCATGTGCTCGCCAACAGTACGACTCAGATCATCTTCATAGACCCAAAAATCCTTGTCGGTGATGATACCCTCCAGCTTGCCAGTCGCGCTGCCGTCGTGAGTCACGGGCACTGTAGAATGACCGGTACTGGCCATCAACTCCATCACCTCTGCCAGTGTCATAGAAGCTGTTGCATTGGAGTCGCTTTGGACGAAGCCAGCCTTATGGGCCTTCACCTGACGAACCATTTCCGCTTGAGTATCGATCGCCTGGGAGCAGAAAATGAAGCTTAAGCCACCCTGGCGTGCCAACGCGATCGACAAACTCGTACCCGATACGGCTTGCATACAAGCCGACACAACTGGCACGTTAATATGAAAATTTTTGTCCGGCGATTTACCCAGCGCCGCAAGGGGCGTCGCCAAATTCACCAAGTCTGCTCTCTGGCCCTTCCGCGTCAGCCTTGGTATCAACAGGTACTCTGAAAAGGTACGGGAAATATCTTCTAGAATTTTCGCCATTTAGTACTCCAAAATATGCGGAACACGAACTGCGCGATAGCAGTACGCTCTGGTTGTTCTCAGGATAATTGGGCAGGCGAGTGCGGAGGTTGTGGACAACAACACTGGGTAACAACTGCATCGACCCCTATCATGGAGGCCGAAAAACCGACTGGATTTCGCCATGGCGAATTCTAGGCGAATATTCCTGCTGATTCAATGCGGTACGGCGATAATCCTAAGGCTGCCTGGATAAGAGCAACCTGATCATAGTTGAATATGATCATCGCGATACCTCAAGCTTATAATTTTTCACTTCAAATTTGGTATATAAAGCGTTGATATTAGACACATAACTTGTAATATATAAAACTTACCAAGCTTCTCGAGACTCGACAATCTGTCCAGCACTGCCTATATGAATAAATCTGAACTCATCAAGAGAATGTGCGACAAACTGGATCAACTGACTAGCCGCGATGTGGACCTAGCCGTTCAAACGATTATTGATACCATGTCTGAGTCATTGGCAGGCGGCGAGCGTATTGAAATACGCGGCTTTGGTACCTTCTCAAACCATTACCGCAAGCCTCGATCAGTACGCAATCCGAAAACCGGAGAAGTCGGTATCAACAAACCTGGCAAGTACGTGCCCCACTTCAAACCAGGCAAGGAACTCAAACGCCGGGTGGATGACGCCAAGAATACGATTGCCTGATTAGGCACCTATTCGTCAGCCAACCCCTGAAGCTGATGCTTGAGAATTTTGCCTGATGGGGCCGTGGGTAACTGGGCTCGAACCACCACCTTGCTGGGTAACTTATAGCCTGCTAAATAGTCACGGGCGTACCTGAGCAGCCCTTCAACATCGATCGCTTGGCCCTCCACTGGCTGAACAAAAGCGACGATCTCCTCATCACCCTCTATTTTTCGGCCAAGCACCGCGCACACACTGACAGACGGATAGCTGGCAAGTACTGCCTCAACCTCAGGCGGGTAAACGTTAAATCCAGAGCGAATAATCAGCTCTTTCGTTCTACCGACGATATTGACAGCACCAGAAGGATCTTGAAAGACTAGATCTGCCGTGTTGAACCAGCCATCCTTAACAACTTCAGCGGTCAACTCCGGTTTCCGAAAGTACCCTTTCATGATGTTCGGACCCTTAACCCACAATTCACCGATTTCACCTGCAGCGACGGCTTGACCTGCTTTGCCTAGCAATTTGATCTGGACACCGGGTAAGCAATAGCCTACCGAACAGTTCGCCAGGGGCGCATATAAGCGTGTCTGACAGATCGTGGGGCCGCTCTCTGTGAGCCCGTAACCATTATGCAAAGGCATGCCGAATGTCGACTCGATCCGGGCTTTTAAATGGGGATCCAGGGGCGCACCACCGGAGAACATAAACCGTAGCTCGCCGGGTTGCCACTCAGAACGCTGCGCCAGTATCTCAAGCATCATGGCATACATCGTTGGCACACCGAGAAAGCCAACAATCTGATCCTCCTCAATCGCCCGCAGCGCCTCAGCCGCAGAAAATCGAGGCACCAAGTGCACGCAGCCGCCGCTGAACAACACTGAGCTGCTGACAGCAGACAAGCCAAAGACATGGGACATCGGCAAGACACAATAGATCCTGTCACCCTGTTGGATACCGCGCAGCTTGCCTGAAATAAAGGCAATGAAGGACAGGTTTTGATGGGTCAGCATGACACCTTTCGGTGTCCCCGTTGTTCCGGTGGTGTAGATCATGGCAAGAACCTGCTGAGCCGGGTCCTCTGCTACCACTTCGGGCTCACTGTCCCGCGGTGCTGTGCAGCCTAAATCACCAAATGTGGTGACAAGCCAAGTCGCACCAAGGCGCGCGCCATGTACATCTGCTGCTGGCGACGTTGTGATAATCAAGCGCGGGTCACAATCAGCGGCAATCAGGTCGATCTCGCGATCTGATAACCGCGCATTGATCACGGCAGCGATACCATCGAGTTCACTGATCGCCAAAAACAAACATAACAAGGCGACCCCATTTTCTGCCACCAGCATCACCCGATCACCGGGACGCAGGCCCGCTTGAACCAGCAGACCTTTGGCTTCCTCGACGCTGGCGCCGAGCTGAGAATAAGTCAACTCCTGCTGTGCTTCCCGCACCGCAGGAGCGTCTGGGGTTTTATCAACCCAGGAGAGGATCTGATGACTTAAGCGGCGGGGTAATCGCCCAAGAATCTCATCCGCTGAACAACCGAGTACGATTTCATCCTCAACCTGAATCTCATTTAGCGTCAACGCGCTTTTCAACTCGCGGGTTGCTTTGGAGCGGGGACTTTATTCTTCAGGTTGCGTTCTTTCTCGACCAAATAGTTAGCAATTTTCAGCATCTCGGCACTGCTACCGGCCATAGAACCTTCAATGCGGTATTTACCATTCACCACGATGGCAGGAACCCCGCTTGATCGATAGGCGCGACCCTTGGCTTCGGCCTGCTGATAACTGGCACGAACACCGAAAGAGCTGTAAGTGCGCGCAAAGGCCATGGGATCGACTCCCATCTCGCCAAAAAAAACAGCCATTTGCTCAGGGTCATTCAAGCGTCGGCGCTTATTATGAATGGCATCAAACAAAGGCACATGGATTTGATCCAAAACATTGAGGGCCTGGGCGGTTAGATAGGTCTGGGCATACACTTGATAATCAGCATTCCAGATCGCTGGTGTACGGCTGAATACCACATCGTCGGCAAGCTCTCGCTTCCAGGCACCAATCAAGGGCTCAAACTGATAGCAGTGCGGGCAACCATAGGAAAAATACTCGGCCACTTCGATTTTATCAGCCTGGCGGGTCTTGATTGGTATGGGCAAAGCCACGTAATGCGTGCCTTCCTCGTAAGGAATACCCTCACCCAAAACTGCTTGGCTGGTCATGAGCGCCAGTGCCAAAGAAAACCAGGACAACACCATTACAATGTACTTCATATATCAATCCACTCCTGTCTGATGCCTACTTCCCAAGGCCGCGAATGTAGCTCGCCACAGCGGTGATTTCTTTATCGCTCAAATCCATCGCATTGAGACGCATCATCTGGCTATCGCCATCATTGTGGCGGACACCACTGCGGAACGCTTTGAGCTGAGCTTCGGTATATTCTGGCCATTGACCGGCAAGCATCGGAAAGGCAGCCGCAGCGTTACCCTGTCCTGTTGGCGAATGACAGGCCGTACAGGCAGCGATACTCTTACGCGCTACGCCTGCTCGGTAAATGGTTTCACCCTGGGCCAACAAGGCTGGGTCCGCCGCACCGCCTGTGGGGGTCTGGGCAGAATAGTAGGCAGCGACGTCCTGCATATCTTGAGCTGAGTAGGCATCCAGAATACCCGTCATCAAGATCGCGGCACGATTGCCCGACTTGATATCCTGCAATTGCTTGACCAGATATCTTTGTCCCTGGCCGGCTAAACTAGGAAACGCACCTGCGGAGCTATTTCCATCCTGACCATGACAGGCGGCACAAACAGCCGAAAGTTCTTTGCCGTGCTGAGGGTCCCCGGCGGCAAAAACGAAGGTTGACGATACAGTTACAATGATACCAATTAAAATTCTAAACATGAGTGTCCCTAAAAAAACTAAATACAGGATGAGCAGTGTTAACATGAAGGTGCAAGTATATAACAAACTTAGCCGGAAGGCCCAAGCCACAAAGCAGCAAATATATCGTGATTATGCCAGAACAGATAATAAATCGACCAAAAGTCAGCCTGGATGACATCCAGTTTCTTAAAAGTGCTGCAAAACTCAGTCAGTGTCCGGCAGATGTCGGCCTGGAAGTCGCTTTCTGTGGGCGGTCAAATGCAGGCAAGTCCAGTGCAATCAACTACCTAACCGGACTGAATAAGCTGGCACGAACCAGCAAAACCCCGGGTCGCACGCAGTTGATCAATTTTTTTACCGTCTCAGAAGCGTTTCGACTGGTGGATTTACCCGGCTACGGCTACGCCAAGGTACCCACAGCACTCAAACGAGACTGGCACGAAAACATCGACAACTACTTACGTAACCGTGAGTCGCTGTGCGGGCTGGTACTCTTGATGGACATTCGGCATCCATTAAAACCCTTCGATCAAACCATGCTCGACTGGTGCGCCGGTGCCGGCATGCCGTTGCACATCCTCCTAACCAAATGCGACAAGCTCAAACGAGGCGCCCAGCAAGCGGCATTGCTGCATGTGAAGCGGGAAGTCAGCAAACTCGCTACCATCCAGCTATTCTCATCGACTCATGAGGTTGGCCAAAAAATACTCCTGAATCAATTATCGGACTGGATAGCAGCGGGGGGAACCGACAGGACCATGCCGAGGAAAGACCTCCAGGATATTAATGTCGATCAGGAAGGCCTCGATCAGGATTAACGTTTCAGTCTTTGCTGTGAATCTGACTGCGCAGTCCTTATAGCAGGCCTGCGTTTCAAATCGCGCGATTACATTGCGCCATTCAAATAAAAGCATTTCAGGCAAAAAAAAGCCCTGATCAGCGTCGGGGAGGGCGCGACCAGGGCCGGGGGTCTTCGGCTCGTTTGGGGGAGAAATTTACCGAAGCTTTACTACCAAAAGCTTTACTACCAAAAGCTTTACTATCCAAATCTCCAGTAAAACTGCTCTTCAACTTTACCAATGACTTGCGCGTTACAGTAATAAGACGGGTGCCCACAGGAAAAGTTCAATAACTCCGCAATAATTACCAAAATGATTGCCGCCAGCATTTTTTTGCGCTTATCGTTTAGCCCCCATTCAGTCCAGAGCGGGTCTCAATGGGCGCCTAATGCGCCTCCTCCCAATTCAGGCCCACTCCCGTCTCCACCAGCAATGGCACCTTGAGTTCAACCGCCTGGCTCATCTTAGCGGTAAGGATCGCGGCGACTTCATCGACCTGATCCGCATTGACCTCCAGCACTAATTCGTCATGCACCTGCATGATCATTCGGGCATCGGGCTTATCTGTGGTCAACCATCGATCAACATCGATCATGGCCAGCTTGATAATATCCGCCGCCGAACCCTGCATCGGCGCATTGATCGCGGTACGTTCAGCGCCTTGGCGGCGCTGAAAATTGGTAGTATTAATCTCTGGTAAATACAGGCGTCGACCAAATAGGGTCTCAACAAAACCTTGCTCGGCGGCAAGCGCCTTGGTTCGATCCATGTAATCAAGAACGCCGGGGTAGCGTTCAAAATACAGGTCAATATAAGACTGTGCATCACCACGTCCGATACCCAGCTGGCGCGCTAGGCCAAAAGCAGACATACCATAGATCAAACCAAAGTTAATCGCTTTGGCACTGCGGCGCTGATCAGCTGTCACGGCCTCAAGGCTTTGGCCAAAAACTTCAGCCGCAGTGGCCTTGTGGATATCCAAGCCCTGAGCGAATGCCGTCAACAAACCCGCATCGGACGACAGGTGCGCCATGATCCGCAATTCAATTTGCGAATAGTCGGCTGCAATCAACTGATACCCTGGCGCAGCAATGAAGGCTTTACGCACCTGACGACCTTCTTCTGTTCGTATAGGTATATTTTGCAGATTGGGGTTGGTACTCGACAACCGGCCAGTAGCAGCCACTGCCTGGTGGTACGAAGTATGGATTCGTCCGGTACCAGGATTCACTTGTTTAGGTAACTGGTCCGTATAGGTAGACTTTAATTTAGACAATCCGCGATATTCGAGAATAACTTTGGGTAAAGGGTAGTCTAACGCTAACTCCTGGAGCACATCCTCTGCCGTTGACGGCTGACCTTTGGGTGTCTTTTTCTTGACCGGCAATTGCAGCTTTTCAAAAAAGATAGTTTGCAGTTGCTTCGGCGAACCTAGATTGAATGGTTCTCCCGCCAACTCAAAAGCGTCGCGCTCCAGCTCCTCTAAGCGTTGGCTCAGTTTGGCGCTTTGTCTGTTGAGTAAACCCGTATCTAACAGCACGCCGTTACGCTCAATTCTGGACAATACACTGACCAACGGCAATTCGATTTTCTCAAACACACTTTGCAAGGACGGCAATGCGTGCAATTTTGGCCACAAGGCCTCGTGCAATTGCAAAGTGATATCAGCATCTTCCGCGGCATACTTTGACGCTATCTCGATGTCCACCTGATCGAAGGTAATCTGCTTGGCACCCTTACCGGCAACTTCCTCGAACGCGATCGTGCTCTTGCCCAGATACTTTAAGGCCAGGTCATCCATGTTATGCCTTGTGGCTACCGAGTTCAGCACATAGGACTCTAACATCGTGTCAAAGGCGATGCCACGCAGCTCAATGCCATAGCGCGCCAAAACGCTCATATCATATTTAAGATTCTGCCCGATCTTCTGCTTGTTAGGGTCCTCTAGTAATCCACGCAACTCACCAAGTACCACCTCTCGAGACAGTTGTTCTGGCACACCGAGATAAGCATGCGCCAAAGGAATGTAGGCCGCCTCACCAGACTTAACACTGAATGACACGCCCACTAAGTCGGCCTGCATATAGTCAAGACTCGTGGTCTCTGTGTCGAAAGCAAAGGCCGGCGCAGCTTGTAGAATATCAATCCAACGGGCTAATTCTGCACGGCTCAGAATCGTCTGGTAGTCTGTGCCCGCAGACTCTTCCATTGGCACAGAATCACTATTACCGCGGAGTTCATCCACCCACTGCCGGAACTCATATTCTGTAAACAATTGACGCAAGCCCTCGACATCCGGTGGCGTCAAAAGCAACTCTTCCGGCTTCACGTCAAGGGCCACGTCCAACTTGATCGTAGCTAACTGGTAGGACAGACGCAGTGTGTCTAAGGAATTTCGAAGGTTTTCGCCGACCTTGCCCTTGATCTCATCTGCATGACTAATAATACCCTCGACACTGGCATGCGCAGCAAGCCATTTGACTGCCGTTTTCGGTCCGCAATTAGGCACGCCTGGGATATTGTCAGATGCGTCACCGACGAGCGCCAAATAGTCGATGATTTGATCGGGCCGAACACCGAACTTTTCCTCAACACCGGCCTCGTCCATCATAGTATCCGTCATGGTGTTGACCAACGTGATGTGTGGATTGACCAATTGCGCCATATCCTTATCACCGGTTGAGATTAGCACGGCCATTTGCCGCCGGGTCGCTTCCTCGGCCAAGGTGCCAATCACATCATCCGCCTCAACCCCCTCGATGATCAGCAGCGGCAGGCCCATTTTTCGAATGATGTCCTGTATCGGCAGAATTTGTTCTCGCAGTTCGTCGGGCATCGCCGCCCGGTTTTCCTTATAGGCAGGATACAGCGTGTTTCTGAAAGACTTACCCTTGGCATCGAACACGACAGCAATATGGCTCTGGGGATAGTCAGCCATCAGCTTCCTGATCATGCTGATGACACCTCTGATAGCACCGGTGTGGGCGCCCTTGGTACTCATCAACTTGGGTAGTGCATGGTAGGCACGGAAAAGGTAGGATGAACCATCAATCAGAACCAGTGGGTAGTTGTCTTTCATCTTGAATCGCTCAGGTATTTTGGGGAACCATACTGTGAACTCACGCAACTTTCCAATCCTAGTTCAACTTGTGTTGTTGTTATGCTGCAGTAGCTTTTTCTATGCGGTTTCAGCGAGTGAAATTGCCCTGCCAGACCCGGCCAGCGAGGGTCGCGATGTAGAAATTGTGGTGGGCGAGGATCGCACGATTTATGAATACCGCACTAACGGTATCTTGATGATGATCAAAGTTGTCCCAAAAAAGGGCAGCCCGTACTATATGGTGCCTGCTGACGGGTCACCGCATTTCACCGACCTTGATCATAGCAAACGTCTTTATCCTAGCTGGGTGTTATTCGAGTGGTAATCTGTGGCTGTCTTTACTAGCTTTTCCGAGTCCGCATTAAGCCGTTATCTGTGCATGTTTGAACTTGGCGAGCTTGTCTCTTGCACGCCAATTACTACCGGCATAGAAAACTCCAACTACTTCGTTAACCTGCAAGTAGACGATGTGATTAGCGAGTATGTGCTGACCATCAACGAAGGGCTGAGCTTTCAAGAAGCCCCTTTTTTCAGTCAGCTCTTGAACCAGCTTGCGCGCGCAGGCATACCGGTACCGGCACCCAAACGCACGCTAGACGGCATGTCGAGCACAATATTTTGCGGCAAACCAACCTGGCTGTTTCCGAAACTGAGCGGGGCCCACCCGCAAACTGTCAACGATCAGCAATGCCATCAGATCGGTCAAGCACTCGCCAATCTCCACGCCGCTGCTAGCAGCGTCACGCTCACCCGATCGAACCCCTATGATTTTGATTGGGCAAAGGCAACACTCGATCAGCTCAGCTCTAGACTCGCTACCGCAGATCAACATTTACTCAGAGCGATACTGACCGAACACCAGGAGCTAGAGGCGTTGGACTTACCCATGGGCATCGTTCATGGCGACTTATTTCGCGACAATGCATTATTTATCGACGATACTTTGACAGGTATTATCGACTTTTATCACGCTTGCCAGGATAGTCTGATTCAGGATCTGGCGATCACGGTAAACGACTGGTGCAGCGATTCCAACGGACAGATGGATTCCAGGCGAAAAAACAGTTTGATCGCAGGCTATGAAAGTGTTCGGTCATTGACGCTCGAAGAGCGCGGTGCTTTGATCGCCTTTCAGCGAGTTGGCGCTTTAAGGTTTGTTCTAACAAGGTTTCTAAGCGGCGAGGGAGACGCGCACCTAAAAGACCCTGAGGAGTTTTTAAGAATCGCGCGACGGCTGGGATAAACACTAACTCAAATTATCGCTGTAACGAGTCGACAATTTTTTGAATTTTTTCAGCTTGATGAGGTGCTTTGATAAAACCCGCATATCGACCGAACGGATCCACGACCACAATACTCGCACTGTGATCAATGGTGTAGGTCCCAGGCTCTGCACCCGGGACCTTGCCGAAAGCGACGTTGACGTTAGTCGCAAACCCAACAATGCTGTCAAAACTACCAGTAAAACCCTGAAAATCAGGATTAAAACCTGCCAAATAGCTGGCTAGCTGAGCCGGCGTGTCGCGCTCTGGATCAACACTCACCAACACGACTTGCGGCGGAGTCTGCATCTTCTTGACAGCGCGATTAAGCACGCCGAGCGTGGTCGGACAAATATCTGGGCAGTAAGTGAAGCCAAAAAATAACAGCGACCAATGACCTTTCAGAGTTGCGACACCAACAGTTTCGCCATTCTGGTCCGTCAGACTGAACGGTTTAATCTCCCGTGCCTGCGGAAAGCCAAAGTAGCCTAACTCCTGATATTCGATAACGCTCAAACTTTTTGGCGTCATAAAATTATTCAAGAACAAGCCAAGGATCAGCGCGATGAACCCCGCAATGATCAGCAAAGTATGTCGAATGCCCTTTGTCATAAAGTACTCTAGTTGGCAAAAATGGATTAAGCCTGTCTCGTGTCAGACAGACTTAAGGTGCAGTATGTAATCTACGGGGAAGGCATAGTGATCGATTAGCAGCGCCAAAAACAAGAGCATCAAATAGACAATAGAATAGCGAAAGGTCTCTCTGGGCGCACGGCGATTGGTGCCTTTTAGTAACACCAAGCTCCAGTATAGAAAACCGCCACCAAGTGCCAGGGCAGAAACTAAATAGAACAGATTACTCATGCCAATCAAATAAGGCAGGATAGTGACCAAAATCATCACAATCGTATAGAGCAGTATATGGAGCTTGGTGTACTGCTCACCATGGGTCACCGGCAACATAGGAATATCCACCTTGCGATACTCGTCGACCCGATCGATCGCCAACGCCCAAAAATGCGGTGGCGTCCACGCGAAAATAATCAACACCAGCAGCAAGCCACCGCCATCAATGCTATTGGTCACAGCTGTCCAACCGAATAACGGTGGCGCAGCACCGAACAGTCCACCAATCACAATATTCTGGGGTGTCGCACGCTTCAAGTACGCCGTGTAAATGACACCATAGCCAACCCACGAGGCTAAATTCAGCCAAGCAGTCAGCGGATTGACCAGCGCATACAGCAAAACGAAACCAAGAATACCCGTGGCAGCCACAAATACAGCGCCTTGAACATTGGTGACTCGACCTTGGGCCACCGGACGACTGCGCGTACGTGCCATGTCGGCATCAATCTTCGAATCCAACAGGTGGTTCAGTGCAGCGGCCGAGCCTGCAACCAGGGCAATACCCAGATTACCAAACAACAAGATGTCCCAGGGCACCATCCCAGGGGTCGCCAAAAACATACCGGCGACGGAGCACAGCAGCATCAGCATAACGACCTTGGGTTTGCACATCTCCAGGTAGTCTCGCCAGCTGTTGTTCGGCGCTAAGGTGTAACTATTGGCTTCAGACACGATATAAAGCTTCTTTGAATGTCATAACGGACCTGCATAGTAACGAAATATGGTGATGTTTTCAGTCGGTATTTTCACGCAGAGCTACCAAACTCTAGCCAATGTTGGAGATTTTCAGCAGATGACGGATATCTTTGCGCAAAGGCATGCCAATTTTATCAAATCGATAAAGCATCATGATATTGCCATTTGGATCCATCAGCAAAATGACTGGCTCGTCCATTGCACCGAGGGAGGAGCGACTGGCAAGCGCGCTTGTTAATGCCAGCGCATCATAGTCATAGCTCAGCAGGTCTGGATGTTCGGTTTCAATTAGACTTAACAGTGGTTCGTCAGCTGACTCGCTGTGCAGGGCCACGCGCTGAACGCGATCTGCATCTTTGCCAAGCCCGATAACGATTTGGCGGCTTAGGTATAGTCGTTGAACACAGACTTCATCGCAATGGCCAGCGACGGGGATAAGGAGGGTCCAAACACCAGGCGGGATGGGCGTTGCATCCACCAGATTGAGAGTGGCAACAGCCAAGGGTGGCTGTATCAGCTCTCCTTCATTCGTGGTCGATACTGGGATTAGCTCAGGGAAATAAAAAAACATCGCATAGGCAATCATCATGGGCACGACGGCGATGCTGAACAGTGCGACGAGCTTGCTGCGGTTACGCCTGCGCTCCATAGCTACATCGGTCAAACTTTTATCCTGGTCTTCAGTATTCATCTAGTTTCCTCGTCTCGAACGGGCGATCTTAAGGTGAAGTAGCCAAATGCGATAAGCACAGCAAAAGCCATTAAGAACCATTGCACCGCGTATCCCATGTGCTTATCGGGAGACACGGTCGTCACTAGCCAGTAACGGGGCAGAGCAAAAGGGTCTGCCGCATTAAGTCTTATCAGATGTGGATAGAGTGGCATGTTGAGGGCCTGCTCAAGAGTCTGAGGGTTAGTGCTTTGGACAATACCGAGTTCGTCCATCAGCTCTGCTGCGCTGAACTGCTCATCCTTAGCGGTTGATACGTAAACATGGCCAAACAAGTTTAATTTGCCTTGAGCCGTGGGAGGAATTTGTGGCCTGGTAAGACGAGTTGCCGCCATTGGGACAAAGCCACGGTCAACCAAAAAAGCCTGGTTGGTCACGCTATCGGTGAAGACCTGTAATACTTCGAAGCCAACTCGCCCGTTTAACACCACATTATCTCTCAAGAGCGCAGGCTGATCATGGTAGTAACCGCTGAGAGTGACAGGGAGACCGTCGACGCCTTCGGCGAGCCGCAATAGGTCTGCCGCTGGTAATGCCGGTTGATTGGTACGAGCCTCGTTGCGCTTAAGAAGTTCGACTTTTTCGGTAGTCCGGTCGAGCTGCCAGAATCCAAGACTGATGAAGCTGACCAAGCAAGCACAGGAAAACACGCTCATCTTCCAGTTTAGATTCAATTGTAAGGGTCTATTCATTTGGGCTTTCACCAGTATAATCCCCTGACTCCTTTTAACAGCGCCAGTGGCGATACCTATATGTGGATCAAAATCATCATTGTCTTGTTATTCATTGCCAATATATTGGCGCTAAGCGGCGCGTTTTACACCCTGCTACTCGACCAAGGACGTGGTGGTAAACGCACAGCAAACCTATTGTTGGTCAGGGTGGTGCTGGCCCTTTTGTTGTTAGGCGTCGTAGTTTATGGCGTTTGGAATGGCGACCTAGGTGTGTCAGCACCCTGGCACGCCGATAATCGCACCGCGACTCAATAAATCTTGCGCTCTAAGACCATGTGAACAAAACTCGCCGGAAGATATCTCAGCGTCTGATTTAGTTGATCAAGTCCACCCTGTCATTGAATGTGTAAGCGGCCCGAAATCTAGACCTAGTCTTGGTCACCTCGGCAAAAAAAAACCTCGCATTCGCGAGGCTTTTTTGTAGCAAGTATTTTTACTACAGTGCTATCGCTCTTATTGCCGTCTAATCCTTAGCTACCAAGGATGTAAACAAACAAGAACAGACCCAGCCAAACCACATCGACAAAGTGCCAGTACCAAGCAGCAGCTTCAAACCCAAAACAGTCATCCGGCTTGAAATGACCTTTGATGGCTCGAATCAGCATAACCAGCAGCATAAAAGTACCCAGGGTCACGTGCGCACCATGGAAACCCGTTAACATGAAGAAGGTCGTACCGTAGATACCCGCGGTCAAGGTTAACCCGAGTTCTGCGTAGGCATGTTCATATTCCAGTACCTGACAGATCAAAAAGGCGATACCGAGTCCTACAGTGAGCGCCAACCAACCTACGAGCTTGCTTCGGTTACCTTCGTTTAGGCCATGGTGAGCCATGGTTACAGTGAAACTGGAGCTAACAAGCAGCACGGTATTGACGAGCGGCAAACCATACCAACCCATGGGTTCAAGGGCGCCAGGAAAACGCGTTGGATCCGGCGTATCGACCATCGGCCATGCACCCACGAAATCGGGATAGAATAGATAGTCAGAGGGGACTCGGTTGCCTTCACCACCTAACCAAGGCACGACGAAGAATCGGACATAAAACAACGCACCAAAGAAAGCGCCAAAGAACATGACTTCGGAGAAAATGAACCAGCTCATGCCCCAAACGTAAGATCGGTTCATCTGGTCACTGTAAAGTTTGGCCTGGTTCTCTTCGATCACCTTACTGAACCAGACAAACAAGGTCGCCGCCAATACTAACCCGCCGATAAGTAAGACCCAGGTGCCGAAAGAACTATCAACCCCGGCCGTCATCTCGTTGAGCATGTTGCCCATGCCAAACACGGTGAGAAAAATCCCCAAGGAAGCAAAAATAGGCAGTTTGCTGTCAGTGGGGACGTAATACGATTCGTAAGTTGCGTCATTTGCCATGTTTAATCTCCATCAAATTCGGCGCGGGTCTGCCTATTCTGCCGCTACTGCGGGCTGATCCTGGGGTTGCTCTGTAATATCGAACAATGTGTAAGATAACGTGAGTGTCTCAATCTCTGGAGGCACGTCGCGATCAATTATAAACCTCAACGGCATGTCCAGTGATTCACCAGCAGCCAGTTGTTGTTGCTCAAAACAAAAACATTCGGTCTTGTGTAAATAGGTGGCGGCCATAAACGGCGTGACACTCGGTACCGCTTGAGCCGTCATCGTCGTACGTGCAGGATTTCTGACGTAAAAATTCGTGATATTTAACTCGCCCGGGTGAACCTTCATCGAACGCACCTGAGGCCTAAAGTCCCAGGACATATCGACGTTATTATTGGTTAAAAACTGGATCGTTATGAGCCGGTCTTTATCAATTGTTTCCACCGTTGACTGCGTATATTGATCACCAGTCTTGCCGTTCAAACCGGTTATCTCACAAAACACCGTATATAAGGGCACCAGAGCAAACCCAAAGCCGAACATACCGAAGGCAACTAGCACCAGCTTCAGGACGGTTCTCGGTTTTGGGACTGACTCTGTCATAGTGTTTTTCCTTACGCTCTAGTTAACCGTGCGCTTCTTTAAGATCGACTTCATCCGGATGAGAAAACGTGTGGTATGGCGCAGGCGATGGAATCGTCCATTCCAGACCGTGCGCACCATCCCAAACTTGCGCCGTTGCTTTCTTGCCTGTCTTGATACATTTAATCACGATAAACAAAAACAACAGCTGCGAGAACCCAAACAAGAATGCGCCGACACTGGACACCATGTTGTAGTCGGCAAACTGCAGCGCATAGTCAGGAATTCGACGCGGCATACCCGCTAGACCAATAAAGTGTTGTGGAAAGAAGGTGACGTTGACGCCCACAAACGATAACCAGAAGTGGGTTTTGCCCAAGGTCTCGTCGTACATGTTGCCGGTCCATTTTGGCAGCCAGTAATATACTGCAGCCATGATCGAGAAGATCGAACCTGGCACCAAGACATAGTGGAAGTGTGCGACCACAAAATAAGTGTCCTGGTACTGGAAGTCAGCTGGCGCTATAGACAACATCAGTCCCGACAATCCACCGATGGTGAACAAAATAACAAACGCAATGGCGAACAGCATGGGCGTTTCAAAGCTCATTGAGCCCTGCCACATTGTTGCTATCCAGTTGAATACTTTCACGCCGGTGGGTACCGCGATCAGCATAGTGGCATACATGAAATAAAGCTCGCCCGCTAAAGGCATACCCACAGTGAACATGTGGTGAGCCCAAACGATGAAAGACAAAAAGGCAATTGACGAAGTCGCATAAACCATTGATGCGTAGCCGAACAGGCGCTTACGGGCAAACGTCGGGATAATCGCAGAGACAACACCAAACGCCGGCAAGATCATGATGTAGACCTCCGGGTGACCGAAGAACCAGAACACATGCTGGAACAGCACGGGATCACCACCGCCGCCAGCATTAAAGAATGCCGTGCCGAAATGAATATCCATCAACATCATTGTTACAACACCCGCCAGAACCGGCATCACCGCAATCAACAAATAAGCCGTGATCAACCACGTCCAGACAAATAGAGGCATCTGCATCAGCGTCATGCCCGGTGCGCGCAGATTCAGGATGGTTACGACCACGTTAATAGAGCCCATGATGGATGAAATACCCATCAAGTGAACCGCAAAGATAAAGTAGGTAACGCTCGGTGGCGCAAAGTCAGTGGATAAGGGCGCATAGAAGGTCCAACCAAAATTAGGACCACCGCCATCCATGAATAACGTACTTGCCAGCATGGTAAAGGCAAACGGCAATATCCAAAAGCTGTAGTTATTCATTCTTGGTAACGCCATATCAGGCGCGCCGATCATCATTGGCACTAGCCAGTTAGCCAACCCAACAAAGGCGGGCATAACCGCACCAAACACCATGATCAACCCGTGCATAGTCGTCATCTGGTTAAAGAACGCAGGCTCGACGAGCTGCAGCCCAGGCTGGAACAGCTCTGCACGAATCACCAGGGCGAAGGTTCCGCCGAGGAGAAACATGGCAAAGCTAAACCATAGGTACAGAGTACCAATGTCTTTATGGTTGGTGGTAAACACCCATCGCATCAGGCCCTTGGCCGGACCGTGGTGATGGTCGTCGTGATGATGTTCTTCGATAATTGCGCTCATCCTGAATCTCCTGACTACTGGCCGGTGCTCATCATGTTGTTCACTTCTCGTGGCTGGATGGAATCACCCATGTTATTGCCCCAAGCGTTTCTCTCGTAGACTACGACTGCAGCAATTTCAGCCGCATTCAACTGCCCCTTAAAGGATTGCATCGCAGTACCCGCTTTACCATTCAAGACAATATCCAGATGGTCAGCTATCGGGCCAACGGCAAGTCCTTGCCCAACGAGGGACGGGAATGCGGGTGGCAGACCTTGTCCGTTCTTCTGATGACACGCCGCACAGACTCGGCCGTAAACCTCTTCCCCTTTCGCCATCAACTCGTCCTGGGACCACTCTTTGCCCACAGTTTCATAGACCTGGCGGGCTTCTTCTTGCTTGCTTGCCAGCCAGGTGTCGTATTCAGCTCGCTCTACCGCGCGAACTACGACGGGCATAAAGCCATGCTCTTTGCCGCACAATTCAGCACACTGGCCGCGATAAGTACCCGGCGTATCCACGACTGTCCAGGCTTCATGAACAAAGCCCGGTATTGCGTCGCGCTTGATCGCAAAATCAGGCACCCACCAGGCGTGCAAAGTGTCGCCGGAGGTCACCAGAAAACGTACGCGAGTATTGATCGGAATGACCAGTTCGTTGTCCACATCCAACAGGTAATGCTCGCGCTTGCGAATCTCATTTGTGATTTCTTCCTGAGGGGTCAGCAGAGAGCTGATAAACTTCACTTCCTTGGTAGGATCGTCATTCAGGTAGGTGTACTGCCATTTCCACTGCAGACCGCGAACCTCAATGTCGATTTCGGAATTACCAGCATCGTACATAGCCGTGAGCGTGGTCGTCGCTGGGATTGCCATAGCGACCAAAATAATGACGGGCACAATGGTCCAAAGAATCTCGATTTTGGTGTTGTCGTGGAAATCGGCGGGCACTGCACCCAGAGACTTTCTATGCACCAACATAGAATAGATCATCACCGAAAATACCACCACACCAATCACCACGCAGACCCAAAAGATCAGCATATGCAGGTCGTATACCTGACGGCTAATATCGGTAACCCCTTGTCTCATGTTCACCGACCAATCAGCGTGTACAACGCTGCTGGGCAGTAGCAGCGACAAAGCAACTAACAACTTACTCTGTTTCGCTTTATCCATCCCAAGAACTCCAATTTTGAATAAACACCATCCGGGCAGCCAATGCTGGCCGGACATTAAACCTTTCGTAACTAATTCGATGCTACTTACGCAGTCGAAACGATTACGGTTTACGCTCGCAACCTACCCTATATTGACTGGCAAACCCCCGAGACGCGGGAAATCGAGCGCATCCTACCACGATCGCCCCAGCAGGCGTAACTTATCACTCACCTGGATATGCAATATCACGAAACTGTATAGACTGGAAACCGGCGCAATTATATCAACGCACGCGGCTTTCTCAAGGGTCCGGCGCGCTAAATATGCAGCTATTCAACTAAATGTAGAAGAATTCTTGGCGTTTTTGGACCTCGGCAACCCAACGAAGTCTGCCTACCGCGACTCGCTCCCGTGAACAGGCTGGGCATTAGTCACGTAAATTGATGGGCTGCCAGTCACTCACAACTTCCGCGGTATCGGCCGACGTTAGATCACCCAGGTTCTGGCTGAAATCGCACTGATTACAATGGCGGCTCTGACCCTCGACGGTTTGCAGCACATAGATAAGATCTTCAACGCCGCATTGGGGACAGATAGCGCCTGCGATAAATCGTTTTCGACTAGTCAAGGATGCCTTCCTGACGCAGCAGCGCGGTGATCTCAGGCTCTCTGCCCATAAACGCCACAAACATGTCCATGGGTGCCTCGGACCCGCCCTGCTCAAGAATCGTCGCCAAGAATTTCTCACCGGTCTGGCGATTGAAGATCCCCTCTTGCTGGAATCTCGAGAACGCATCTGCCGACAAGACCTCAGCCCACTTATAGCTGTAATACCCTGCAGCATAGCCGCCACCGAAGATATGACCAAAACCATGTTGAAACCGATTGAAAGGCGCTGTTTGCGTGACGGCAACTCGGGATCTGACTTCGTCTAACAAACTCTGTATTTGTTGCGGTTGAGTGGGATCAAACTCACACCGTAAGCGGAAATCAAACAGGGAAAACTCCACTTGACGCACCATCTGCATGGCAGATTGGAAGTTTTTTGCTGCCAATACTTTTTGCAATAACGCTGTTGGTAACGGCTCACCTGTTTCATAGTGACCCGATATGAACGCCAGGGCCTCCTCTTGCCAGCACCAGTTCTCCATGAACTGACTGGGCAGCTCCACCGCATCCCACGCGACGCCGTTGATGCCGGAAACATCCGCGCAAGCAACTCGAGTCAGCATATGATGCAGGCCATGGCCAAACTCATGGAATAATGTGACGACTTCATCGTGGGTCAGCAATGCTGGCTGACCGCCCACTGGCGCAGAAAAATTGCACGTCAGATAAGCTACAGGTAATTGCAGGCTGCCATCAGCGCGCCGACGTCGAACTCGGCAATCATCCATCCAAGCACCGCCCTGTTTGTGCTGGCGGGCATAAAGGTCTAGGTAAAAACGCGCAATCAAAGCACCATTTTTGAAAATGTTATAGGTCGTCACATCTGGGTGCCAGGTTTTGATGTCCTCGACCTGCACGATCTCCAGATCAAACAACCGTTTGACCACCTCAAACATACCCAGAATGACAGTCGGCGCTGGCAGATAGGGGCGCAATGCCTCATCTGAAACACTGAACTTACTTTCTTTGAGCTTCTCAGCATAAAAACCCAGATCCCAGGGGTTGATGTCCGCTGCGCCGAATGTGGTTCTTGCGAATTCACAGAGCTCGTCAAATTCAGTGACCGCTGCCGGTTTTGCATGGCTCGCCAAGTCGTCCAAAAACGTCAATACCTGATCCGTAGACTGGGCCATCTTGGTCGCCAACGACAGCTCCGCATAGTTGTCAAAACCCAGTAACCGGGCCTTTTCTTTTTCTAACGTCAAGATCTCAGTCATCACCTGAGAGTTATCCCACTGCCCAGCATTCGGCCCGAGATCTGACGCTCGCGTCACATAGGCCTCATACATCTCTCGACGTAATGGCTGATTTTCACAGTAGGTCAGGACCGGCATATAGCTGGGGAATTCCAGGGTGAATAGATAACCCTGCTCGCCCCGTTGCTCAGCGGTTTGGCTGGCAAGCGCCAGGGCGCTGGCCGGCAAGCCCGCTAACTCAGATTCGTCACTGATCAGTTTCGACCAAGCCATGGTCGCATCAAGCACATTGTCGTTGAATTGACCCGACAACGCCGCGAGTCGTTTACCAATCTCCGCAAACCGCTGCTGTTGTTCGCGCGGCAAATCGATACCAGACAAGCGAAAATCTCGCAGGGCATTATCCAGCGCCTTGCGTTCGGCCTTACCCAGTTGTGCATATTCGGCGCTCGCGGCAATCGCCTCATAGGCCTTAAATAGTCTTGGGTTCTGGCCTAGAGCCGTCTCGTATTCAGACAGCCTCGGCAGACACCCATTCCAGGCCTCGCGCAATTCGGGGGTATTCACCACCGCGTTCATATGTCCCACCGCCGAGTAGGCTTGCCGAAGCTCGTCTTCCATCTGCTCGATCACACTCACCAGACCTGACCAAGTCGTTTGACCGGCGTCCAGCAGCTCATCAATTGCCCGCAGATTGGCGGCCAGACGCGTCTCAATGGCCGGCAAAACGTGTTCCGGCTTTATCAAATCAAAGGGCGGCAATTCGTGGGTTTCGAGCAATGGATTATTCATCGTCAATTCTCAATGTTAAGTGGCACGAAGCATTGCCATCACTGGCTGCGTCTTCACGCTTAAGCCAAACCAGATCTCAAAAGCCAAGGCCGCCTGCTCAACGAGCATACCCAAGCCATCACTGGTCACAGCCGCCCCATGAGCCTGACACCACCGGTTAAAGTCGGTGGCCTGCTGGCTATAAACCATATCGTAAACATGACTGTCGCGACCAATGACGCGCGCCGGAATCGCAGGCAACCTACCCGTTAAGCCGGCTGAGGTACCATTGATCACCAGGTCATAGTCGGACTCTAACTCAGCACTGGTGGTGAAGCCCAAGGGGCCTTCAAACTGATCAACCAATGCCGCTGACTTCGCCGGGGTTCGATTCCATAGATGCACTTGTTCGGGCTCGGCTGCCAACAGACTGCCGAGTACGCCTCGCACCGCACCACCAGCACCCAAGACCAGTATTCGCTTCCCACGCAACTGCCAGCTCAGATTATCTGTGATATCTGTGACCAACCCAGGGCCATCCGTGTTGTCACCGAACAGCTCACCATTAGCCAACACGTCGATGGTATTCACGGCCTCGGCGAGGCGGGCATTGTCTGACACCGAGTCAGCAAGCTGATAGGCGTCAAATTTAAACGGCACTGTGATGTTAAAGCCCTTCGCGCCATCCGCGATAAACCTTCGAGCGCCAGCCTCAAAGCCGTCCAGTGGCAGCTCAATCTTGTCATAACGAATATCGATACCCACTTGGCTTGCAAAGGCCCGGTGAATTCGAGGGGATTGACTATGCCCAATGGGATGGCCAAACACGGCTAAACCGTGCATCACGACGACCCCGGCTGGCTCGCGGCTCGAATCACCGCGCCACTAACTAGATCACGAATCTCACTGGCGCCATCCTGGCCGCCGAGTTCACCGGGAACAATATAGTCAATCGCTGCATGGAAATATCGCTGCAACATCAAGATCGACAATGCCGGTTTTTTGCCACTCGGGTTCGCGGAAGTCGAGACGATGGGTTGCCCCAAACAAGCACAGATCCCCTGCACTACAGGATGCGCGGAAACCCGTATCGCGACCTTATCGCTTTCGCCGGCAATCCAGTCAGGTACTCGCTGACTGCGGGGTACAAGGTAAGTCACTGGGCCCGGCCAGGTCTGCTGCAGCAAAGCACGCTGAGCTGCGGTGATTTGACCAATATAGCCTTCCACTTGCTCAAAGCTGGCACCGATCAGGATCAAGCCCTGGCGCCAGCTGCGTTGCTTCATCAATAAAATTCGATCGACGGCAGGTCGATTTTCCGGCAAACAGCCCAAACCCCAGACGCCTTCAGTGGGGTAAGCGATCACTTCACCCTGTTGTAACCGGGTCGCGACCATCTTGAAACGCCAGGTCTGGGGATGCACCATTGGAGTCGATGAATTCCTAAATGTCGAGATTGTGGTTCTTCTGACGGATCGCTTCGGCATTCGCTGCCCGCTCTGCTAGTAGCCGACCATGCAATGCTTCGTCCGCCAGCGCCAGCATTTGGGCCGCCAGGTAGCCCGCGTTCTTCGCGCCGGCCTTACCAATAGCAACAGTGGCAACAGGCACACCGCCCGGCATCTGCGCTGTCGAGAGTAGCGCGTCGAGACCCTGCAATGGGCCTGAGTCAATAGGCACGCCGATCACGGGCTTGAGCGTATGGGCCGCCACTGCACCTGCGAGATGCGCTGCCATACCCGCGCCAGCTATAAATACTGCGCAACCACGCTGCTCAGCATCAAGGATAAAGTCTCTGGTGTCTTCCGGAGTACGATGGGCAGAAGTGACGCGCACTTCATATCTGACACCTAAATTCTTCAAGACCTCACAACCAGCCTTCATGACGGGTAAATCGGAATCCGAGCCCATTAAAATTGCAACGAATGGCGACGACATACTTTGATACTCTGCTGACTTAAAGGGACCGGAAACTTAACCTAGTCTATGTCGGCTTTCAAGAACTGCCGATATATTTTGCGACCGACTATTACCAGAGCTTTGCTATGCGATACCCCCCCAAGCCCAATTCAACCAGACCGACAATTTCGAGTTCCACCAACGTCCTCATAACTTCGCTCACAGACACGCCTATCAGCTCGGCCAATCGATCCTGGGTCTGAGGCTCCAGATCCAAGACGCTAAGCAGTTGGGTCTGCACTGGCGTCAGCCCATCGCTGGAATCGGAGCGCACCTGTTCAACACTAACCATCGACTCCAGGTCCAGTTCTTCCAGAACATCTTGTTCGTGAGCCGTGAGCTTTGCGCCGTCACGCAACAGTTGATGGCAGCCTTCGCTGAGCTTGCTAAGGACCGAACCCGGCACGGCAAAAACCTCCCTGCCTTGCTCCATCGCTAAACGCGCGGAGATCAGTGAGCCGCTCTTGAGTCGCGCCTCAACAACCAAGGTGCCTAAGCTCAGTCCGGTAACCACTCGATTACGTTGCGGAAAATGATTCGGTGCGGCGGTGGTGCCCGGTGGAAATTCAGAAACAATCAATCCACGATTCTGGATCTCAGCATACAGGCTGGCATGCTGTGATGGGTAGACTTGGTCTGGGCCGGTACCTAAGACAGCGATCGTGGCGCCGCCGCTGGCCAAACTGGCGGCATGGGCAATCCCATCAATACCCAGAGCCATGCCGCTGGTGATCGCCAGACCCCGATCAACCAGCCGGCCTACCAGGTGCTTAACCACAGACCGGCCATACTGAGTCGGATGACGGCTGCCGACAACCGCAAGCTGGGAGGCGCGGAATATCCTTAGGTCGCCGACGCAGAATAAACCGATAGGTGGATCGTCAATTTGCCGCAGCAGCGGCGGGTAATCCAGCGACGCCCAATCTACGAAGAACCGCCGCGCGCCGGCGAGCCAGGCGAGATCCATTTCTACCTGTTGATGTAACGCAGGTGCCCGCAAGCGTTCTTGCAACCGCAATGCTACCGGGTATTTCAAACCGCACTTTGATCCGTGCTCTGAGGCCACGAAATGGTCACAGGCAGACTGGGCGTCGCCCAACAGCGCCAGCAAACGATGGCACAACCGCGGCTGCACCGCAGTTGCACGAATAAGCAGCAGATAAGAGTAGAGCAGCGCTTCAGTCGCTGCCACGCCACGTGTCCATATCGGTTTGCCCCATCAATGTAGAGGCCTTACCTTAACAACAGGAATCCGCGCCCGTCGACTGGCGACTACCTAGGGGTTTTGGAGCAAATCGCCGACACTCACTGGCTCTTTTGCCTCTAGCACGAGACCATAAGACATTTTATCGAAAACCCTAAAGACCATCAAAAGGCCCACTCGCTCCGCTGGCATGCGAACTTGGTCGCCCGCCAGCTTGTCACGGACGATCGCACCCTGTTTAAAGATCGCCAGGACATTACCTACCGCCAGACCCGATCGCACGCCGCGGTTTACCGTGACCACGTGGTTTTTACCTACCTGAGTAGCATTACCGACAATCGTCATAATCGAGCCACTAACCGCCGCTGTTGGCGCGGCAGGGTAAAACATCGACTCAACCCGGCGCTCTTCTGTGGGCAATAGTCGATCGCCCAATCTGACATCAGCCTTGACCGCGCCCAGGCTCATGGTAACGATATTATCGTCACGTTCTAGCACCGTTGCGACACCCAGTTCTTGAGCCTCGTAGCCAAGAATTTCTTTAGTTTCCGGGTCTTGATAAATTTGGCCGGACCGAAACACACCATACACTGTCGTATCCTGGACCCATTCTCCGCGCGCGTAAAATTCATCACCAGGCCCAAAAATCAGTCGGTCTGATTTATTCGCCAGGATGTAAGGTGCCTGCTCCAGTGTCTGCGCTTCAACGATTCGCCCAGCATTCAGCAGGCCCGCAATAGCGTCTAAGGGGATTGCTGGTATCGAGCTCGTCAGCGGCTCGGATCTGATCCTAGGGCTGGCTTTAACATCTCCATTGGGTATCGGTGTCAACCGCACGGTACGGGCCTCATCGCCCCTAGACAGCAGCAACTGGGGCTCACCGTCCACATAACGCAGCATGATCTCATCACCGGGATAAATCAGGTGTGGATTCTCAATCTCGGGGTTCACTCGCCAGATCTCCGGCCAACGCCAAGCCTGCGCCAGAAACATCGACGAGATATCCCACAAGGTATCGCCTTTTTGCACGAGGTAGCGATCGGGATGGCCGGGTTTTAGAATATCGTTGGCCGCAAGGCTGACTTGACTTAGTAGCAGGTTGACAACAACAGCGATAAGAATTTTTCGCATAGGGCGAATCCCATCCTCAAAACGCGTACAATATCAGGTAATTCTAGACGACACATCTGTGATCAGATGAGCTGAATTGCCAACTTGAACATGATCTTCATCAAATTATTTACACTATTATTACAGGGTTAGAACTGAACGCCATGGCGCTATTAAATATCTTGGAATTCCCGGATCCCCGGTTGAGAACCGTCGCTGAACCCGTCAAGGACGTCAACGGCAAAATCGCGATGCTCGCCGACAACATGCTCGAGACAATGTACGCGGCGCCTGGCATCGGTTTGGCTGCAAGCCAGGTAAACATGCACCTGCGGCTTCTGGTGGTGGATGTTTCTGAGGATAATTCATCGCCGCTGGTGCTGATCAATCCAGAGATCATTGCACGTGAAGGCGAGATTGAAACGAACGAGGGTTGCTTGTCTATCCCCGGTTATTTCGAGCCCGTATACCGGTCAGAAAAAATAGAAGTCACGGCCATTGACCGCGAGGGCAACCCTTTTACCCTGACGGCAGACGACCTTCTGTCGGTTTGCATTCAGCATGAAATGGACCATCTCGAGGGAAAATTGTTCGTCGACTATATCTCTGATACCAAACGCCAGATGATTCGCAAAAAATTACTCAAACAGCGCAAGCACCGTGAATAGGCCTAAAAGTTGAACCTATTGTTTGCCGGTACGCCCGATTTTGCTGCTGATCATCTCGGTGCGCTGATTGCCAGCGAGCACCATATTGTTGGCGTCATCACGCAGCCCGACAAACCGGGCAAGCGGGGCAAGCAGAGTGTACCAAGTGCTGTTAAGCGCCTGGCTGAACAACATCAGTTGCCGGTTCTACAGCCACTGCGCTTGCGCCGCAGCGACATTGAACACCTGGATGTCGATCTGATGGTTGTGGTCGCGTACGGGCAAATTCTCAAACCTGAAGTCCTGGCCTACCCCCGGCTGGGCTGCATCAATGTGCACGGCTCACTCTTGCCCCGTTGGCGTGGCGCAGCGCCCATCCAGCGGGCTATCCTGGCTGGCGATACGGAGTCTGGTGTCTGCATCATCCAAATGGACGCGGGGCTAGATACGGGCGACGTCTTGTTGTGCGCAAAAACTGACATCGCCTCGACAGACACCAGCGGAAGTCTAGCCGCGAAACTTAGCGAGCTCGGCACTCGCGCCTTGCTAACTGCGATTGAGCAAATTGCCGCTGGCACTACTCAACCAAAACCACAGCCTAATGGGGCGACCTATGCCCACAAGATTGAAAAGCACGAAGCTCAAATCGATTGGTCCCGGCAAGCCAGTGAAATCGAGCGAATGGTCCGTGGCTATAACCCTGAGCCGATCGCGTTCACGGAACTCAATGGCCTCAGAATGAAGATCTGGGCTGTCGAATGTGCCAGCGCGGAGACTCAGGCATTAGCGAGCAGCACCCAGCAAGCACAACCTGGCGAGATTCTCGCCGTCTCAAAACGCGGCGTGCTCGTCGCTTGCGGCACCGATGCACTCTGGTTGACCGCTGTTCAGTTACCCCTGGGCAAGGGCAGCATCCTCACCGGTGCCGATATACTCAATGCACGCAAGGCACTCTTTATGCCTGGCACGAAACTTTCCTGATGCAAGAATACCAATCCGCCGTTAGAGTCCTCAGCGCTGTCGTTATCGACGGCAAGTCCATGGATAGTCAGTTCAATAGTGGTGATTCGCCGCTGAGTAAACAAATCAGCTACGGAGTAATTCGCGACTATTATCATCTCAACGCCCTCCTCGAGCAGCTGTTGAAGAAGCCGTTAACCGGCAAGAACATTAACGTTCACCTACTGCTATTAGCTGGTCTTTATAGCGTTAATAACCTTAATCGACCCGCGCACGCCAGCGTCAATGCCACCGTGAATGCCACTAAAGGCTTAAAACTCCCCTGGGCTAAAGGGCTTGTGAACGGCGTGCTGCGCAATTATTTGCGCAATCAAGCTCACATTGAAACCAGCATCGAGGGTGACGTACAAGCCCAATCAAACCATCCAGAGTGGCTCCTCACGCGAATCAAGACAGCCTGGCCAGATCAACAGGAGGCCGTCATCGCTGCCAATAACGCACGGCCGCCGATGACGCTGCGAGTCAATCAACAACGACTCACTACCGCTGCCTATTTGGACCTTCTGGCTGTCAGTAACATCAGCGCGCGTCTTGCTACTCACGCCCCTTCCGCTATCTATCTCGACGCGCCCATCAGCGTGAACCTGCTACCTGAATTCGAGCATGGCTATGCCAGCGTGCAGGATGAAGCATCGCAACTAGCAGCCGGACTGTTAACCCCTGCTGCCGGTATGCGGGTGCTCGATGCCTGTGCTGCGCCAGGCGGAAAAACCAGCCATATTTTAGAATCCTTTCCCGGCATCGCTCTCACAGCCCTAGATCTGGAAGAACACCGATTGGTCAGCGTTGCTGAGAACTTAAAACGCCTGGATCTCAAAGCAGACTGCGTCGCCAGTGATTTGCGGGATTTTGTTCCTGCGGCACTTTTTCAGCGGATCCTGTTAGATGCACCCTGCTCAGCAACCGGGATTATCCGACGCCACCCGGATATTAAGTTGCTGCGCAGAAATTCAGATATTGATAAGCTGGCGGCTACTCAGCTTGAGCTGCTCAACGCCGCCTGGGCACTGCTAGCGCCTGGCGGTATTTTGGTCTATTCAACCTGCTCGATATTGCCCACTGAAAATGAAGACGTGATGAGACAATTTTGTAATGCGACTACTGACGCTGTTTTGATCCCTATTGAAGCCGAATGGGGCCATGGCCAGAAGTATGGCAGACAACTACTGCCCGATTTGGTCGGGCACGATGGGTTTTATTATTCGAGAATCGCCAAGGCCGTACAGCCATGAAAATTATCATTCTTGGTGCCGGCGAAGTTGGGGGCAACCTTGCCCAAAATCTCACCAAAGAAGCCAGTGATATTACCGTAGTCGACCATGATGCTGATCGCTTGAGAGAGTTGCAGGATCGCATTGATATTCGAACTGTTCGTGGCATGGGGTCGCACCCCGACGTACTGCGCCAAGCAGGCGCCGAAGATGCGGACATGCTCATTGCCGTGACGAATAGCGATGAGGTGAATATGGTGGCTTGTCAGGTCGCCTACTCTGTATTTCATACACCAACAAAAATCGCGCGCATTCGGTCAACCACCTATCTTGAGTACGGCATTTTTCGTAATGAAGCCATGCCCGTCGACTTTTTGGTCAACCCCGAGCAAATTGTGACCCATGATATTTGCCGTCTAATTGACAACCCAGGTGCACTCCAGGTGATGGATTTCGCTGATGGCCAGGTCCAGCTTGTGGGGATCAAAGCCCATTATGGTGGCCCCCTCATAGACCAAGAGCTACGTTATCTGCGTCAGCACATGCCCACAGTTGATACCCGCGTTGCTGCGATATTTCGAAAAAATCGGCCGATCATTCCTCAGGGCGACACGGTGATCGAGGCTGAAGACGAAGTCTTTTTTATTGCTGCAGCCGGTGATATTCAAGCGGTAATGAGCGAAATGCGTCGAACCGAGAGACCCAATCGGCGGCTAATCATTGCCGGCGGAGGGCATATCGGTCTTGGTCTGGCTCGAGCACTGGAACATCGTTACGGCGTCCGAGTCATAGAGCGCAGTCGCCAGCGTTGTTATGAGTTGTCAGAATCTCTGGACCGGGCCATCGTCCTGGCCGGGGATGCCTCCGATAGAGAACTACTGCTGGAAGAAAACATTGAAGAAACCGATGTGTTTTGCGCCGTGACTAACGATGACGAAGCCAACATTATGTCCGCGATGCTGGCAAAGAGTCTGGGCGCCCGCAAGGTGATCGCGTTGATCAACAACCCCGCTTACGTTGATTTGATTGAGGGAAGCAATATCGATATCGCGATTTCACCGCAACAAGCGACTCTCGGTAGTATTCTCACCCACATCCGTCGCGGTGATGTGGTCAAGGTTCACTCCCTTCGCCGGGGAGCCGCCGAGGCTATCGAGGCTATCGCCCACGGCGACCGCAGAAGCTCAAAGGTCGTGGGAAGAAAAATCGAGGAAATTGATTTGCCCCCGGGCGCTAATATTGGCGCCATCGTCCGAGGTCGCGACGTTATCATCGCTCATGATGATGTCGTTGTTGAGCCCGATGACCATGTCATCCTGTTTCTGGTCGACAAAAGCCGAATCAGCGAAGTCGAGAAGCTGTTTCAGGCACCCTTCACTTTTTTCTGACGGTAACCCATGCATATTCAAATTGCCTTCAGAATACTTGGCAGCCTCCTGATGATCTTCAGTTTGACCATGTTGCCGCCGATCCTGGTTTCCTGGTTATTTGCCGACGGCGTCAGCATTATCTTTATCGATACTTTCGCCTTGACGTTTTCCGCGGGCGCGGTCTTATTCGGCTTGTTTCGAAAACACCATCAAGAAATGCGAACCAAAGACGGCTTTCTTATCACATTTTTATTTTATATGGCGCTGGGCTGCTTCGGCGCGATTCCCATGGTCCAGGAGAGTGGTATCAACCTAAGCTGGCCAGACGCGCTGTTTGAGTCCTTTTCAGGCCTCACCACCACCGGCGCAACCGTCATTACCGGGATCGATGATTTACCCGCCTCAATCCTGTTTTATCGCCAACAACTGCAGTGGCTCGGCGGTATGGGCATCATCGTACTCGCTGTTGCCATACTACCCATGCTAGGCATTGGTGGGATGCAGCTTTATCGAGCAGAAACGCCCGGGCCTTTAAAGGACAGCAAACTCACCCCGAGAATCAAGCAAACAGCCGTCGCTCTGTGGTCTATTTATATTGGTCTCACCGTAGCCTGTGCCGCCGCTTACTGGATCGCGGGCATGTCCTTGTTCGATGCAATCTGCCACAGTTTTTCGACTATCGCCATCGGCGGTTTCTCAACCCACGACGCAAGCATCGGTTACTTCGACTCCGTAGCGATTGAGATGGTTGCGATCTTTTTTATGGCGCTTGCGGGTATCAATTTCGGGCTGCATTTTTTTGGCTGGAGGGAACGTACGGTTTTGCATTATCTTCGCGACGATGAGGTTTTCTTCTACCTGTTGTTACTCGTCATTGGCACCGTTATCGTCACGGCTGGACTCGTATCATTCGGTACCTACGAGATGCCAACTGCATTTCGATTTGCCGCTTTTGAAGTGGTATCGATTTTCACAACCACCGGCTTCGCGACCGCCGATTTCAGTACCTGGCCAAACATGCTGCCGTATCTGATATTTCTCGGCGCGTTTACCGGCGCTTGTGCCGGATCTACCGGTGGTGGCATGAAAGTCATGCGCGTCATGCTGATCTGCAAACAGGGGATTCGAGAAATTCACCGGTTGATTCATCCCAATGCTATCTTCCCCATCAAACTCAATCGTCGCCCTGTCTCAGCTGGGGTTATCGATTCTGTCTGGGGGTTCTTCTCGATCTACGTGGTGATTTTCTTATTTATGTTGCTGGCCATGATGGCCTGCGGTCTGGATTTCAGCAGTGCATTTTCAGCGGTCGGCGCAACCATTAATAATCTTGGGCCAGGCCTTGGCAGCGTCGCTCAACACTACGGCGACATCAGCGATACCGCGAAACTCATCCTGTGCTTTTCCATGATGCTCGGTCGCCTCGAGATCTTTACGTTGCTGGTCTTGTTTACCCCGATGTTCTGGCGCAAATAGCGTCTATAGCGGCAGAATACCCGTCTCATGGCGGCTAATCAGTAAAGTGGAATGCTGCCCTCAGGGTAGCGGCGAAAACGTTTGTACTCCCACTGGTATTGCTTCGGATCAATCCGCACACATTGTTCAATGCTCTTGTTAAGCCCTAGCATTGATTGCATGGAGTCGTCGGCATACACGTCCGCATCAGGAATACCGAACCGCACGGTAAAGCCTTGCCCGCCAGGCTCACGAATAACAACACACGTGACCACCCTGGCGCCGGTTTTTTGGATCAATCGGGTCAGCAGCCGGTCGGTGAACGCTGGCCGTCCAAAAAATGGCACGAACTCGCCGCTGCTGGGCACCTGATCAGGCAAGACGGCGACGACACGACCCTCTCGCAAGCGCCGGTATAGTTGCGCTACGCCGGCGCGGTTAGTGGGCACCATTTCATTCCCAAAATTCTTTCGCACCGCTGCCATAATCGGTCGCAAATAGGCCTTCGCCGGGGGCTGATACAAGGCTGTCATGGGCTGGCGGCGCGCAAAAAATACATTCAGCAACTCCCAATTACCGAAATGGGGCAGCAGAATAACGACGCCATTCCCCAGTGCAATCGCCTCATCCAATAGAGATTCGCCTTCCACCTTGTTGATCCAGCTGTCAATTCGGCGCCGAGAACCGAGCCAAATAGCCGGTGTTTCCATGATCGTCTGCCCCATGTGCTGCAGGCTAGATTTGACAAGATGATCCGGCTTCATGTCAGCGGGAAACATATCGCAGGCTCGAAGGTTAATCTCTGTGACGCTCGCGGCACGCGCCTTGAACCAGAACAAGCAGGTACCCAGGCGCCGACCGAGCCACTGGCTTAAGCCCAGTGGTAAACTCGCCAGGCAGCGCAAGAGGACCCATACCATAATGACAGCAATAGGGTTGGGCGGTAGACCTTCATTAATTTCGTTACTCATGGACAGGCAGCCGCACAGTCGCGATGCCGGTGGCAAGAAACGAGATGGTCATTTACCATGCCCGTCGCCTGCATCAACGCATAACAAATCGTGGTGCCGACAAATTTGAAGCCATCGGCTTTTAGACGCTTACTCAACGCATCTGACACGGCAGTCTTCGCCGGTACATCAGCGATTGAGACGAATTGATTTTGAATGGGCCGACCGTCCACGAAGTCCCAAAGATAATCCTTAAACTGGCGGCCTGAATCCAAAATGGCAAGATAACTGCGCGCATTTGTAATACAGCTGTCAATTTTCAACCGATTGCGCACGATGCCCGCATTGCCGAGCAACTCGGCTTTCTTTTGGTCGCCGTAACGGGCGATCAATTCTGGATCAAAACCGTCTAAGGCCAACCGATAGTTCTCTTGCTTGCGCAGAATCGTGATCCAGCTGAGTCCGGCCTGAGCGCCTTCGAGCAGTAAATACTCGAACAGCACTCGATCATCAAACTCGGGGTAACCCCAGACCTCGTCATGATAGCTTCGATAAAGCTCGTCACCCTGACACCAGTCACACCGAATCAAGTCTTCTGTTGCCATCCATAAACCCTCCAATTATACCGATCCACTGCTGATATCGAGCTTTCGGTGCCACCACCGGACCTTCCTGCATTATTCTACAGGACTTTATCGTCACGAACATTCGGCTACACCGATGGCCATGACTCCCACTCCTTCGGTATACTGAGCGCCATTTCATTGTTAGGCCAGATACATGAGCGTAGCCACTTTCCAGGACATGATTTTGACTCTGCAGCGCTACTGGGCAGATCAAGGCTGTGTATTAATGCAACCCTACGATATGGAGGTCGGTGCCGGGACCTTTCATCCAGCGACGTTCTTGCGCGCTATTGGTCCAGAAAGCTGGCAAGCGGCCTATGTTCAGCCATGCCGACGACCAACAGATGGTCGGTACGGCGAAAACCCCAACCGCTATCAATATTATTACCAGTTTCAGGTCATGCTTAAACCATCGCCAGAAAACATTCAGGCATTGTATCTCGACTCGCTACGTCACTTAGGCATAGACCCACTAGTACATGACATTCGTTTTGTCGAAGACAACTGGGAATCTCCGACGCTTGGCGCCTGGGGCCTCGGTTGGGAAGTCTGGATGGATGGCATGGAAATAACTCAATTCACCTATTTCCAACAGGTTGGTGGGCTCGAATGCTATCCCGTCACGGGTGAGATTACCTATGGTCTCGAGCGCCTGGCACTCTATCTGCAAGGCGTCGAAGATTTTCAGCAACTCATCTGGAGCAAATCTGATACGGCGACGGTGACCTATGCCGATGTCTTCCACCAGTATGAAGTCGAGATGTCTGCTTATAATTTTGATTACGCCGACGTCAACGCATTGTTTGCCCAATTCGATTTTTGCGAAGCAGAAACCACTCGGCTATTGGCTGCATCTTTGCCTTTGCCCGCTTATGAGTTTGTAATGAAAGCATCCCATGCATTCAATTTACTTGATGCTCGCCAAGCGGTTTCGGTAACAGAGCGACAAAGATTTATCTTACGGGTCCGAGCCCTTTCTCGGGCTGTCGCTCAAGCCTACTTTGATTCAAGGCAGGCACTCGATTTTCCGCTGGCCGATGACGCTATTAAGCAAACGCTTCTCCAGGAGGTGATCAGTGATAGTTAAAGATCTCTTATTTGAGTTGCAGACTGAAGAGCTTCCGCCAAAATCTCTTGGTCCATTGATCAAGTCTCTTGTGAATAATATTGACGCCGAACTTAAAAAATCTCAGTTCGATTTCAAGACTGTTACTAGTTACGCAACACCTCGACGGCTTGCTTTCCTCGTTTCTGATTTGGCAGAACAGCAACCTGACCAATCAATAGAGCGGCGCGGTCCAGCTTTACAGGCCGCTTATGATAGTGAGGGCAAGCCTTCGAAAGCGCTGACTGGATTTATGCGCTCTTGTGGACTGGACAACCCCGACATGCTGGAAAAGCTAGAAACATCCAAAGGCACTTGGCTGGTTTACCAACAACACAAACCTGGCGGCAATATACGAGAACTGATTGGCGACATCCTGTTAAAGAGTCTTAGCACGCTGCCAATCGATCGTAAAATGCACTGGGGCGCGAGCCGAGTTGAGTTTGTCAGGCCAGTACACTCCTTGATTCTTCTCTATGGCGAAGAAATTTTACCCGCAAGGATTCTCAATTGTGACTCTGGAAGAACGACTCTCGGCCATCGCTTCATGAGCAGTGGCTTAATCAACATCAAGTCTGCAAACGAGTATGCTGAGGTGCTCAGAGATAATTATGTGATTGTTGATTTCGAGGCCAGGAAATCACTCATCAGTGAGCAACTGGCTAAGGTTGAGGCGCTTGAAAATGCGCGTGTCATTATCGATCCAGAGTTACTTGATGAGGTCACGTCTTTGGTTGAGTGGCCCGTCGCTCTGAGCGGTAAATTCGACCCAGCATTTTTGAGTGTGCCAGGGGAAGCATTGATCTCAGCGATGAAATCGCACCAGCGGTATTTTCATCTCGTGGATTTACAGGGCAAGCTTCTGCCGCGGTTTGTGACTATCGCGAATATCGAGAGTAAAGATCCACAAGCCGTTATCGCGGGCAACGAGCGAGTTATTTCTCCTCGGCTGGCTGACGCAGCTTTCTTCTATCGACGGGATCAGCAAACGACACTCGAGAGTAATCTCGAGCGTCTCGGCAATGTAGTATTTCAGGCTAAACTGGGCACCTACTTGGATAAGGCCAAGCGCATTTCCCGCATAGCTGGGTTCATCGCCGAGCAAATCGGCGAAGACGTCAGCCTGGCGCAGCGTGCCGGATTATTGTGCAAGGCTGACCTGGTGGCCTCAATGGTCGGTGAATTTCCGGAACTGCAGGGTCTTATGGGCGGCTATTACGCTCACCACGACGGTGAACCGGAAGCGGTTGTACAGGCCATTAAGGAGCATTACCTGCCGAGCTTTTCCGGTGGAGAATTGCCAACGAGTGCCACCGGTCAGGCCGTCGCGATCGCAGATAAGCTCGATACGCTGACAGGCCTGTTTGGTATCGACCAGCCGCCCACGGGTTCCAAGGATCCCTTTGCGTTGCGGCGCCAGACCCTTGGGGTCATTCGTATCTGCATTCAGGCTGGACTCAAGCTGGATATTCGAGAAACGCTGGCGATGGCGGCCGGCCAGCATAGTCCAGACTTCTCAACGACAGCTGTGTACGACTATTTATTGGATCGTCTAGGTACTTGGTATCAGGATCAAGGCGTACCCGGCGACACGTTCAATGCCGTGCGATTTAGTCACCAGGTCATCACGGATCTTGGGGACTGCGACAGAAGAGTCCGATCGATTCAAGAGTTTCGCGCTCAACCCCAAGCCGAGAATCTGATCGCCGCCAACAAGCGGGTCGCGAATATTTTAAAGAAAGCGGGAGCGATCGATGCCAGCATCGATACGGCGCTGTTCCAGTCACCGGCAGAAAGCGCGTTATTTGCCGCACTAGGCGTGGCGGAGGCAGATATGCAGGCACCGCATGAGGATCTTGAACAGGATTATAAAGCCAAATGCCTGACCCTCGCGGCACTGCAAAGTACGATTGATGCCTATTTTGATGAGGTCATGGTCATGGCTGAGGAACCTGCAATAAGAGCGAACCGGCTGGCAACACTCCAGAAGATGCGCACTTTATTTTTGGATATCGCCGACTTCTCGTTGCTTCAATGAGTGTCGGGGCAAAGCCAGTCGGCGAGGAACTGAGTCGTGGCTGATTCAATTATCGTTTTAGACAGAGATGGCGTGATCAACCTCGACTCGCCAGACTATATTAAATCAGCGGACGAGTGGGTACCGCTGCCGGGTAGCATCCAGGCAATCGCTAGCCTGTCTCAGGCCGGTCACAAGATCTATGTGGCTACCAACCAAGCGGGTCTGGCCCGCCAAAAGTTTTACCTCACAGACTTAGAGGCCATGCACGCTAAACTGCTACGGTTAGTCGGTGCAGCCGGGGGGCAGGTTGAGAAAATTTTCTTTTGCCCACATCATCCTGACGCAGCGTGTGAATGCCGTAAGCCTCGACCCGGACTGCTGAATCAGATACGACAATTTCATCCAGGCACGATAGGCACCTTGACCTTTGTCGGTGATTCAGTGAAGGACATTGACGCAGCCATCGCTGGCAACGCAGAACCCGTTCTGGTGCTCACCGGTAATGGCACAGCGACGTTGAAGGTTGTTCAACAACGCGCATTGGCCATTGAAGTCTATTCGGATCTCGCCGCGTTCGCCAAAGCCCGAATCAGCGCATTTCCATTGTAACGACGCTGAATGGGTTAGGAGTTCGCCAACCTAAACGTCTAGGTTAGCGACTGCCAGAGCGTTGCTGACGATGAAGTTTTTCCGTGGTTCCACCGCATCACCCATCAAAGTACTGAACAACTGGTCCGCAGCGATCGCGTCTTCGATAGTGACTCGCAACATAGTTCGGCGTTGCGGATCCATGGTGGTTTCCCAAAGTTGATCGGGGTTCATTTCGCCGAGCCCCTTGTACCGTTGACGGCTCTGACCACGAAGACCTTCTTGCTGCAACCACGCTAAGGCCTGTTTAAGCGACAGAGCTGGCTCCGCTTTTTCACCCTTCATAATGACCGCATCAGCTTGAAGCAGTTTTGTTATCTGATCACCGAGGGCAGTATAGTCTTCGTAGTCTTTCGACTGAAAGAACTCTCGAGTAAACACATACTCTCTGCTAACCCCATGATTTATAACAATTAATGTGGGGTAGTACAAGTGCCGTTCAAGATCTTCGCGAACCGTGAACTGATATTCTGTACGGCTCTTGATGGCAACTGACGTTCTCGCCTCGAGATCAGCAGACCACTCTTTCACCCGCGCTTCATCACTCAGTTCCGCCACAGTTAAACGTGGTGCGTAAATCATTAGATCCAGTATTTCAGCGGGAAAGACTCGCTCTAGACGTTTAACTTGAGTTTGAACAGTAAAATAGTGCTGAGCCAAGGATCTAAGTTCATCACCTTCCAATGCCGGCGCACCGGCAGTGGGAATGAGCTTCGCGTCTTCCATGGAAACTTCGAATAGATAGGCGTTCAAAGCGTCCTCGTCTTTAATATAACGCTCCTGTTTGCCGCGCTTGACTTTATACAGTGGCGGTTGAGCGATGAGGACATGGCCCCGTTCAATAAGCACGCGCATATGCCGAAAGAAGAAGGTCAGCAGCAAGGTCTTGATATGAGCACCATCCACGTCGGCATCGGTCATGATAATAATATGATGGTAACGCAGCTTATCCGGATTAAATTCGTCACGCCCTATACCACAGCCCAAAGCAGTAATCAGGGTTCCCACCTCTGCCGACGACAACATTTTGTCAAAACGTGCCTTTTCAACATTCAGGATCTTACCTTTGAGGGGTAGGATCGCTTGGTTTTTACGATCCCTTCCCTGTTTCGCCGAGCCACCAGCAGAATCACCCTCTACCAGGTAAATTTCAGACAGAGCCGGATCCTTCTCCTGGCAGTCAGCTAACTTGCCGGGCAAACCGGCGATGTCCAACGCGCCTTTGCGGCGGGTCATTTCCCGAGCCTTTCGAGCAGCCTCTCTGGCCCGAGCCGCATCAATCATCTTCTGTACGATTGACTTGGCTTCCTGGGGATTCTCCATTAGAAAATCGCTGAAGGCATTGCCCATCTCTTGTTCGACTGCAGTTTTGACCTCAGAAGAAACCAGTTTGTCTTTGGTTTGAGAAGAGAATTTTGGGTCGGGCACCTTGACCGATATGACCGCCGTCAAGCCCTCTCGAGCATCATCGCCAGTAGTGGTTGCTTGGGCTTTTTTACCCATGCCCTCACGGTCAATGTAATTATTCAAAGTTCGTGTCAACGCCGCGCGAAAGCCCTGTAGATGGGTGCCGCCATCACTTTGAGGAATGTTGTTAGTGTATGCGAAGATCGATTCCTGATAAGTATCGTTCCATTGCATGGCGATTTCCACGGAGATACCATCTTCACGACTCGCCTTACAGTGAAAAATCTGGTTCAAACCTGTCTTGTTTTGGTTCAAATATTCCACGAAGGTTCGCAGTCCACCTTCGTAGCAGAATCGTTCTTCTCGACCAGTACGTTCATCTGCCAAGTCGATAATGATACCCGCATTGAGGAACGAGAGTTCTCTTAGCTTCTTTGCAAGTATGTCGTAGTGGAATTCGATGTTAGTGAAGGTGGTTGCTGACGGCTTAAATCGACACTTAGTACCCGTTTGCAGTGTTTCGCCAACCACGGCTAATGGCGCTTCGGGGACGCCATCATGATAAACCTGTTCCCATACCTTGCCGTCACGCCAGATAGTCAGGACGAGCTCCTCTGATAGTGCGTTGACGACGGATACACCCACGCCGTGGAGTCCGCCGGATACTTTATAATTGCTGTCATCGAATTTTCCACCCGCATGGAGTACGGTCATAATCACTTCTGCTGCGGACTTGCCCTCACCTTCGTGCAAGTCAGTAGGTATGCCACGACCGTTGTCCATTACGCTGATATAGTTATCTGGATGAATGATGACTTTGATTTCGGAACAGTAACCTTCCAAGGCTTCATCAATGGAGTTATCTACGAGCTCCTGCACCATATGGTGGAGGCCTGTACCGTCGTCAGTGTCGCCGATATACATGCCAGGACGTTTTTTGACCGCTTCTAGGCCCTTAAGAACCTTGATACTCGTAGAATCGTAAGATCGTTCATCACTCATTACTGCTCTCCATTTCACTAAACACGCCACGTTTCACGTGAAACATTTTAGTGGTAATCCCAGACCAACTGCCCTGCAGTTGCTCAAGATCGATGCCGGTAGCCACTATCTGGCCACCGCTATTAACCAATTCTCGACAGACACTCTGTCGATGATCCTCATCCAACTCTGCACACAGGTCATCTACTAGATAAACCGGTGCCTGGTGCTGCTGCGCCATTGATAGCTTACCTTGACTGAGCACGAGCGCCCACGCCAATATTTTCAACTCGCCTCGAGAACACACGCTGGTAGCGCTTTGCCCCGCGACTCGAAGCTCAATGTCGGCTTTCTGAAAGCCACTGAGCGTAAAGCCCCGCTTGATATCCCCGTCTAACTGACTCGCCATGACCTCTTTCAAAGACCGTGTGCTATCCCAACCTCGGGAATACACGCACTCAACTCCCTGCAAACCCGTTAAATCAGCACACATTACTTTGAAAACGGTTTGGAGCTTTTCAAAATAACGGCGCCGATAAGCATCAATCGTCTCCGCCAGAACCTCTAGCTTATCAGTCCAAACCGCCAACTCACGACTGGACGCGCTGCCGCCACGAAGTAGACTGTTACGCTGCTTCAGTCCGCGAGTGGCATTTTCCCACTCCGGCAGAAACCCATGTTCCACGTGAAACAAACCCCAATTCAGGAATCGCCGCCGCGGCCCCGGCGCCCCCAACAACAGATCTACCGTGTCCGGGCCAAGCACTAACACCGGCAGGGCAAGCGCTAACTCACTTGCCCGCCGAACGACCTCGCCGTTAATCTTAATGTCTCGACCACCATCCCGGCCCCGCTGCACACCAATACGACAACGCCGGTCCGCGTCCACCACACCAAATACCGTACAGCCACTGGCGTTGCGGCTAATGAGTGGTTCTATACGCTGACCGCGGAAGGTACGTCCCGAACCCAGAAAATAAATTGCCTCGAGCAAACTCGTCTTGCCGCTACCGTTGACACCACAGATGAGGTTAACACCGGATCCCAGGCTCAACTCAAGGTGTTCAATATTACGTAAGTTCTTGACCGTAAGCCGGCTTAGACTCATAGCTTCATTGGCATAACGACATAAATTGAATCTTCCGCACTTGGATCCTCCAGCAACGCACTGCTATTGGCATCATGTAGCGTAATCTTGACCGTATCACTATCAATGACGCCTAAAACATCGAGCACATAACCGACGTTGAAACCGACCTCAAGCTCATCCCCTTGATAGTCCACGGACACTGTTTCCTCAGCTTCCTCTTGCTCCGGGTTATTTGCCGATAGCTGCAGAACACCTGAAGACAGGTTGACGCGTATACCACGGAATTTTTCATTTGATAATATCGCGGTGCGATTCAGTGCCTGCCGCAGCTCTAATTTATCCGCTACGATGAGCTTATCGCCATTTTTAGGAATCACGCGGTCGTAATCAGGAAACCGCCCATCCACCAACTTGGTCGTCAGCACAAAATCTGCTGACTCTGCCATTAAATAATTAGCCCCTATGGCAATCCCGATGTCACCTTCAACTTCATTTAATAAGCGCTGCAATTCAAGAACGCCCTTTCTGGGCAAGATCACTTGTCGACTATCTGCACTTGCACCTTCTAGCTTAAGGGTACTCATTGCCAACCGGTGACCGTCCGTAGCGACTGTCTTGACATAGTTTCCACCCATCTCAATCAGCATCCCATTGAGGAAATACCGAACATCTTGCTGCGCCATGGCGAATGCCGTTCTATCCAACAATCGCTTCAGGGACTTGCTGTCGATTCTCGTGGACATTTCCGCGAGCGACTTCTCTACTGTTGGAAAGTCTTCCGCGGGCAACGTCGACAATGTCGAGCGAAAGCGACCGGCTTTTACCGTCAACCGTTGCCCTACTAGTATCAGTTCAATCTCAGCCTTGTCTGGCAGCTCTCGACAAATATCCACTAACTTCCGCGCCGGCACAGTGATCTCGCCGCTCTCACCTTCGATCAAAGGTACTCGGCCCACCATTTCCACTTCTAGGTCGGTGCCCGTCAGGGACAATATGTTACCCTCAACCTGCAGCAATACATTCGACAACACCGGCAAAGTCTGCCGTCTTTCGACGACGCCAGCAACTTGCTGCAGCGGTTTCAACAGCGCTTCTCTACTAACCCGTAACTTCATGGAATTTCCTATAGTGAGTGCTCACATTACACACAGGGCCTATATTACAGGCTTATAAAATCATGGGGCTTACCACGAAACGTGATAAGCTCTCGTCAGGACCTGCCAGCAACATGGCACTATTGCCATCTATAAACGTCATTTGAACCCTATCGCCATCGATCGCCGATAGCGCATCAATGATGTAGTCCACATTAAAGCCAATCTTTAAACCCGCTCCATCGTAATCAACCGGAACATTTTCTTCAGCCTCTTCCTGCAATGGGTTGTTCGCGTAAATACCCAAGTTACCCGGCGTAAGCTCCAGACGGATATTTCGATAGGTCTCGTTCGCCAGGATTGCAGTTCTCGTTAATGCGTCCTTAATTTCACGCCTGTTACCCACCAAGATGACTTCACCCCCCGCCGGAATGGCTCTTTCATAATCTGGGTATGTGGCATCAATTAATTTTGTCACCAAACAAAATTGACTGGACACTGCCCGCAGGTGATTTCTTGAAAATTGGACCAATAGTTCCTGTGTGTCATCTTTAACCATTCGTAGCAATTCGACAACGCCTTTTCTGGGTACGATGAACTGCTGCATGTTACTCACCGCATAAGCACCTGGGAGATGGTTAACAGCGAGCCTCTGGCCGTTAGTCGCCACCGTCGTCAACTTGTCAGGACCTGCTACAACCAACATCCCGTTAAAAAAATACCGCACATCCTGATGCCCCATCGCGAAACTGGTCTTATCAAGAAGTCGCTTAAAATCCGCTCGCGCGAGCTGCATTTCCACGAGGACTGGATCCATCTCGATGGTGGGAAAATCTATAATCTCCAGGGTCGCCAGGTGTGACCGAAAGCGACCGCTGACTATACTCATTCGCCGGCCTTCAAGGGAACAAACCAACGGTGCGGTGCCAGGCAAGCTCCGACATATTTCACTAAATTTACGTGCTGGTATTGTCACAGCACCATCAACTGCGCTTCTAATGCTGTCCAGGCTCGCGCTTAACTCTACTTCAAGATCTGTACCGACAAGGGTCAGCCGCCCGTTCTTTACAGAGATCATCAGATTCGCGAGCACCGGCAACGTCTGCCGGCGTTCCACCACACCAGACACAAATTGCAATGGCTCGAGCAGCGCATCACGGTCTATCTCAAACTTCATGGCAGTCCTTATCGACCCCTAAGCCGTCAATATTCGCAGCAAATTCGTATAGTCATCTCGAATATCCTGATGACTCTCGCGCAATTCTTCAACTTTTCGCACAGCGTGCAAGACCGTCGTATGATCTCGCCCTCCGAAAGCATCGCCAATCTCTGGCAAACTGTGGTTTGTCAGCTCCTTGGCCAACGCCATAGCAACCTGTCGTGGCCGCGCTATGGAACGGGTACGACGCTTCGAATGCAACTCAGCGACTCTAATCTTATAATAATCCGCGACCGTCTTCTGAATATTCTCAATTCCCACCTGACGATCTTGCAGCGAGATCAAATCCTTTAGTGACTCCCTGACCTGCTCAACACTAATCTCTCGACCCGTGAAATTCGCATTCGCTATTACCCGACGTAGTGCGCCTTCCAACTCACGAACGTTCGACCGTATTCTCTCAGCGATAAAAAACGCTGCATCGTGAGGCACGTAGGCTCCCTCGACCTCTGCCTTCTTCAGCAAAATAGCCACCCTTGTTTCTAAATCAGGCGGTTCAACAGTCGCCGTCATTCCCCACATAAAACGACTCTTGAGCCGCTCTTCGAGGCCTTGAATTTCCTTCGGATAGCGATCACAGGTCAGCACTATTTGGCTACCATTTTCCTGTAACCGATTAAATACATGGAAAAATTCTTCCTGGGACTTCATGCCTTTGGCAAGAAACTGAATATCATCCATCAGCAACACATCTACAGTACGGTAATATTGAGTAAACTCAGACATAGTGCCGTGTTCAATCGCCCTGACCATATCCTCCATAAATCGTTGCGAATACATATACGCAACTTTTAAATTAGGATGCTTTTCGAGAATCGCGTTACCCACCGCATGCATCAAGTGGGTCTTTCCCAGACCTACGCCACCATATAGCAGCAAACACTTGTAGGTGACGCCGACATTTTCTGAAACCTGCACAGCCGCAGCTCTGGCCAACTCATTCGAGCGCCCAGCGACAAAGGTGTCAAAGGTAAATTCTCGGTTCAGTTTCAGCAGTGGATAAAAGCTTTCTCGCACTGCAAAGCTGTTATCAACTACCCGCGCATTACCATTAGATGAGCCATTAGATGAGCCATTCGTCCTATCTGCACTCGGAAGTCCCGTTGAAGACCCAATACGCAGCGTCACACCGCCGGAACCATTTTGCTCCACCAATTCTTGAATACGACCCATGAACATGTCGCTGACTTGATCTCTGATGTATTTATTGGGCGCAAGAAGACGTAAATCTTTGGTATCTAATTCGGCCTGCAAAGGCTTTATCCAGGTATTGAATTGCTGCGCAGTCAGCTCACTTTCAAGACTGTGCAAGCATTTTTGCCAAATTGTCGCCCCCACAAACCCTCCGAGTTATCGTATGTATCTGAAAATATTCAGATATCTCGCTAAATTTGCTTGTTCATCGCAACGTTTTTAGCGCCAGCCTGCAGCCGACTCGAATAGTAACGTCATTTGCCTTCTCACGCCAACAGTTCCGAACAAATTGATACAAATGAAATGCCTTACAAATCAATAATTTATACTTAAAACCAGTAGATAACCTGTGTTTAACCTGTGCATAACTTGTGGACAAAACAGTGAATATTGCAAACTTCCTCTGCCCTGTGGATAACTCGGCTTTCTCCACACAGCTTATACACAGCTTACCCGCAGGTCTAAGGCTAACTGTTAACACCCTTTGCTTGCCGACAACTGCTTGATATAAAAGACTAAATATGACTAACCCACAGGCACCAAGCCCTTAATAACAGTAGTAATAATAATTTATATATATAAGTATTTAACTACTAGATTACCGACACGCTAAATAGCGTTGATAATCGCTGAATTGGTAAATTGACTGTTGGTAGAATCTTCTTTAGAATCGCCGCTCGTTTTCAAACCCCGTTACCGGTGTAATCCCAATGAAAAGAACATTTCAACCCAGCTTATTGAAGCGCGCTAGAGCCCACGGTTTCCGTTCAAGAATGGCAACCAAAAATGGTCGACTAGTACTAAAACGTCGCAGATCTAAGGGACGCAAAGAAATTTCAGTCTGATAGGAGCTCTTGGCCGATCTACCTGAACAATCTCATCATACTCAAGCGGCGCATGGTTTCCCGCCTGGTTTCCGGCTGCAAAATTCTTATGAGTTTGATCACGTTTTCAAGACCAATAAATATCGCGTCAGTGGTCCTGAATTTCTGGTTCTCGCCACTGAAAACCAGATGAATCACTGTCGTCTTGGCATGGTCATCGGCAAAAAAACCACGGGTCCAGCTGTCCAGCGCAATCGTGTCAAACGTATGATTCGAGAGTCTTTCAGAATCCACTGCAATCCAACAGAAAACGCGCCGCATTTAGATATTGTCATCGTAGCGCGTACTGGCGTATCGAAAAAAGATAATGGACATTTAGCCAATGTACTATCGAAAGGCTGGGGAACGTTGTTTAATAAAGCAACAACGAGTACCTACACGAGTACCCAGGCGAGTACTTAGATGATCAAGCGACTCATGTTAATCACTATTCGTGCTTATCAACTATGCCTCAGCAGCATCCTGGGGCCTAGCTGTCGTTTTTATCCCACCTGTTCAGAATATACCCGCGAGGCCATCGAGCAACATGGTGTGCTCATGGGTAGCAAACTTGGCGTCCAACGTATCTGTAAATGCCACCCATTTAATCCGGGGGGCGTTGATCTGGTTCCCCCAGCACTGGTTCCCAACAAGACAAAAGCAACCCCGTCTTGTTCAGCTAACCGTTCTTAACGAGAGTTACCAATGGATTTTCAACGCATTTTAATTTTATTAGGGCTCGCTGTTACAACCTACATGCTGATACTCGCGTGGAATGAAGACTACGGTAGCGGCCGTGTTGACAAGGATACCGTTAGTGTCGCGGACGTGCCCCAGGATAACCTCTTACCTGATATTAATGTGAACACCGTGAGCACAGCGAGTACGACCGACGATGCTGGCCAGATAGACTTTTTACCCCTCGATAATGGGTTATCGGCCCCGGTTACTGAAACAGCTGTGGATGACGTTGCGTTAAATACTCAGAACAGCCGTTACGTCACTATAGCGTCAGACGTACTTAACATTACTATTGATACGGTCGGTGGCGATATCGTTGAGGCTTCTTTGATCAAATTTCCAGTTGCCATCAATCAGCCCGATTCACCGTTTGTTTTAATGGATCCTCGTAATGCCTACGCAGCTCAAAGTGGTCTTATAGGACAGGATGGCACAGATACCGCAGCTGGTAGACCCACTTTTGCAGTAGTTAAAAATCATTATGATTTATCTGACGGTCAAGACGAAATTCAGGTTGAACTAAAGACCACTCAAGGCAGTGTGTTAGTGACCAAACGTTTTACGCTACGTCGAGATGACTACCTGGTTGATGTTGACTACGACGTCGTTAACAACAGTGAGCAGTCTTGGTCGGCAGCGCTGTTTGGCCAGATAAAGCGAGATGGTCAAGCGCCAGCGTTGGTTGATCAAAATTCCATGGGTCTGGCGCCATACACTGGCGGTGCGACCTATACAAACGATGCGCCGTACACCAAGGTGACTTTTGAGGATGTGGAAGAAAAAGCCTACAAAGCCGTAGTTGAAGGTGGTTATATCGCCATGGTTCAACACTATTTTGTGACAGCTTGGGTGCCAAAAGAAAAACTGGATAAAAATACCTTTCATGCTCGAAAACTGGGCGACAGGGATGCTTATCTGTTTGGTTTTACATCGCCAAACTGGTCAATCGCTGCTGGCTCACGAGATACTAAAGGCGCGCAGTTTTACATCGGACCAAAGGACCAATACAAGCTCGAAGAGATTTCACCGGGCTTGAACCTGACGGTGGACTACGGTTTTCTCTGGTGGCTTGCCCAGCCGATGTTCGGTTTGCTCACATTTATTCATGGCATCGTCAGTAATTGGGGTCTGTCGATTATTGTTTTAACCCTGATTATCAAAACATTGCTGTTTCCATTATCCGCGGCTGGTTTCAAGTCAATGGCTAAGATGCGTAAGCTGCAGCCAGAGATGGCTCGCCTTAAAGAGCGGTATGGCGATGACAAACAACAATTTACCCAGGCGATGATGGCGCTTTATAAAAAGGAAGGCGCCAATCCACTAGGGGGGTGCTTACCGATTTTGATGCAAATGCCAGTATTCCTGGCACTTTACTGGACTTTGATGGAAAGCTACGAATTGCGTCAAGCGCCCTTTATGTTGTGGATTAACGACCTGTCGGTTATGGATCCCTATTTTGTGTTACCAATATTAATGGGCGCGTCTATGTTTGTGACCCAGATGATGCAGCCAGAACCGCCAGACCCCATGCAGGCGAAAGTGATGAAGTTCATGCCGGTGATGTTTACGTTCTTCTTCCTGTGGTTCCCAAGCGGACTTGTACTGTACTGGTTAGTGAACAATCTGTTGTCTATCGCGCAGCAATGGTACGTAACCAAGCAAGTCGAAAAAGCCGGCTGATGAGACAACAATGACCGGTGCCATGGCACATACCGACACCATTGTAGCAATCGCGACGCCAGCGGGCCGAGGCGGTGTCGGTATTATTCGAGTCTCGGGTGGTCGGGTGGCTAACATAGCCGAGTTGCTGGTGGGCAAGCTGCCGGCGCCCAGGCTGGCAACCTTTTCGAACTTCCTTGATGCCGATGGCAGCGCCATCGATCAAGGCATTGCAGTATTTTTTCCAGGTCCCCATTCGTTCACGGGTGAAGACGTGCTTGAGCTGCAGGGCCATGGTGGACCCGTTGTGATGGATATGCTGTTGAACCGTGTAGTTCAAGCTGGCGCGCGTATTGCCGGCCCCGGTGAATTTTCACAACGAGCCTTCCTCAACGACAAGATTGATCTATCTCAGGCCGAAGCTATCGCCGATCTGATTGATAGTGGTAGCCAGCGCGCCGCCAAAAGTGCGGTGAATTCTTTGCAGGGTCGATTTTCAGAAAAAATCCATGAACTAGATGATCGTATCGTCAGGCTTCGAATCCATGTTGAGGCTGCCATCGACTTTCCAGAGGAAGAGGTGGATTTTCTGGCGGATGAACTGATTCACCAAGCCCTTGCCGAGATTGAAGTTGCCATGGCGCAGACACTGGCCCAGACAGAACAAGGGGCCATATTGCGGGAAGGTGTTACGCTGGTTTTCGCAGGACGGCCGAATGCGGGTAAATCCAGCTTAATGAACTATTTCAGTGGTCGTGAAACGTCTATCGTGACCAGTGTTGCCGGTACCACCAGGGATGTGGTGAAAGAAGATATCCATCTAGATGGCGTACCTCTGCGACTGGTGGATACAGCCGGTTTACGAGACAGTGACGATTTGGTGGAAAAGGAAGGGATTCGTCGTGCTCGGCAGGAACTTGAGACTGCCGATATGATTCTGCTGATGATTGATTACAGCGAGCATGCAGAAGATTGGCAAGTTCAGGCTGACGGGTTATTGGCGGAAGCAGGTCGCCTTCAAGGTGCTATCGTTGTACTCAACAAGATTGATAAGCGCGCACTTGAAGCGATACCAGCATTTAAGGTGCCAGTGCTTGGTATCTCAGTGACGACGATGGAGGGTCTGAGCGCACTTAAAGCCTGCATTCAGCAGGCGATCGGGTTTGATGCCCAAGTAGAAGGTAATTTTATTGCCCGTAGTCGCCATCTTGATGCATTGCGTCGCGCCGATGAGGCGGTGAGAATGGGCGGGCAGCAGTTGCAGACTCTGCAAGCGGGTGAGTTGCTTGCCGAAGAATTGCGCATAGCGCACGAAGCACTGAATGAAATCACCGGTGAGTTTTCCAGTGATGACTTGCTCGGTCAGATATTTTCAAGCTTTTGTATCGGCAAATAATCAGACCTTCCGTATGGTCCGAGATGTTTCACAAACCCCTCTGAGCCTCGCCGAACTCAGCCGAAATAACGACTTTATATATCAGCCCCTTGATAAACTGTTTTAACAGCAAATTTTATTTCCTCTTTTTTGATCAGGGTTTTTCGATCAGGTTCTTCAATCAGGTTCTTCTGACAATTTGCCAATCCCATTTAAGCTCTCCTATAATGCTGAGGGCTAATAAAATGATTACAAAGGAGTTGGAAACAATGGCAGCCTTTTCTTACCAATGTATGAATACAACGTGCGGATTTATTGAGTATGTATCTGTTGCGCCTGCTGCTACAGGTAAATGTCCCAAATGTGGTGGTATTACGAAAAGAGAAAAACAGTAAATTATTTAACCTGTAAGATTATGGTGAGACAGAAAATATGGGCAATTTTTGCAGACAGTAGATCATTGGCTATTCAGACCTTGGCCTTGTTCTATGAAAAAACTGCCCGACACAACGTTTGCGAATTCCACAACCGTGCAACTTTCGCAAACAGATGCTAGCGTAGCCAGCGAGGTTGAAGGCGCACGGCTGGCTTCGCCGGAGACCCAGATTTCAGGCTTTGTGCAGTATATAAGGTGACAAATTCACCTTTTGCCTTCGAGACCAGTCACTACTGCCGATAAACGCATGTTGAGTCTGCTTGCAGCTGTGTGCTTATTAGCCTGGCATGATTCACAGGCAACGATCATCTGCGCGGGAGGTAGAAGATGTGCCCAAGAAGGTCTTCCAAAAGTGACGCATGTAATCCTGTCTTGGCTGTAACTGTCTTTCAAGTTTCGGTATCGGCAAGTTCCGGCATATTCACTATTTCTCTGGCGAATCATTGACTTGGACATTATGGCCGCCTTCCGTATACTTGCGGACCCGTGTTCAACGCTGTAGCCACTATGGACTACCCTAATCGTTTTGATGTCATTGTTGTCGGTGGCGGCCATGCAGGTACCGAGGCTGCGCTGGCAGCTGCGCGGATGGGTGTAAAAACCCTGTTACTAACCCAAAATATCGAAACCTTGGGTCAGATGTCCTGTAATCCGGCCATCGGTGGTATTGGCAAGAGCCATCTGGTGAAAGAAATTGACGCCCTAGGCGGGGCAATGGCCTTAGCCGCAGACCGGGCTGGTATTCACTTTCGAACCCTAAACGCTCGAAAAGGCCCCGCTGTTCGAGCGACCCGTGCGCAAGCAGATCGGCAGTTGTACAAACACGCCATTCGAGGATTTCTCGAAAATCAACCCAATCTCCAGTTGTTCCAGCAATCCGTTGACGATTTAATTGTCACTGGCGAGCGAGTTACTGGGGTAGTGACAAGTACGGGTCTGCGTTTCTTGGCAGATGCTGTGGTATTAACGGTGGGTACATTTCTCGGTGGGATTATCCATGTGGGTATGCAAAAACAGGCAGGGGGTCGTGCCGGTGACGCGCCGTCTAATCGACTTGCGGAACGATTGCGAGAGCTACCCTTCAGTGTCGGCCGTCTAAAAACCGGAACGCCACCCCGTATCGATGGTAAATCGGTCAACTATGCCGGACTGGAGATTCAGGCCGGCGACACACCTCGACCAGTCATGTCCTATATGGGTTCCACGGCAGACCATCCCGCCCAGATGAATTGTTATATCACACATACTAGCGCGCAAACCCACGACATCATTCGTGGTGGTCTGGATCGCTCGCCGCTATTTACCGGGGAAATTGATGGCATCGGTCCGCGCTACTGCCCCTCTATCGAGGATAAGGTGGTGCGTTTTGCGGATAAAGATTCTCATCAGATCTTTATAGAGCCCGAGGGGCTCAATACCCACGAATTGTATCCGAATGGCATATCGACGAGCCTTCCCTTTGATGTTCAGATGGAACTGGTGCGCAGCATTAAAGGTTTTGAGAATGCCCATATCACTCGGCCTGGCTACGCCATTGAATATGACTTTTTCGAGCCTCGAGAGCTTAAATCGTCGCTGGAGACCCGACACCTGGGAGGGCTGTTTTTTGCTGGCCAGATTAATGGCACAACGGGGTACGAGGAGGCTGCGGCGCAGGGTCTTATCGCCGGCATTAACGCCGCGAACCTCAGCCTCGAGCAGGCGCCTTACTGTCCGGCTCGAAATGAAGCTTATATCGGTGTTCTGATTGACGACCTGATTACCATGGGCACTAAAGAACCTTATCGAATGTTTACCTCTCGAGCAGAGTATCGGTTGATCTTGCGTCAGGATAATGCCGATCGTCGACTCACGGCCACTGGCCGGGCGTTGGGTTTGATATCTGAGCCGCGCTGGCAGCGCTATCTCGAGAAAGTGGAAACCATTGAGAGCAGAAAGCTGCATCTGCACAAACACTGGAGCCATCCTGGCGACGAAGCCATGGAGACCCTGTTGGGTCAAGCCTTGACTCGAGAATATAAGCTTGCTGATCTGGTAAAACGGCCAAATGTGCAGATCGAAGACTTGCTTCAAGCGGTAGGTCTCGATTGGGCCGATACTGAAATTAATGACCAGATCGAAATTGATTTGAAATACGCCGGTTATATCGACCGTCAACAGGAAGAGATTAATCGAGTCCTGAACCAGCATTCCGTCATCATCCCTGAGCTATTTAGCTACGAAGGTATTAGCGGGCTGTCGAATGAAGTTCGGCAGAAGCTAGAGCAAGTGCGGCCCGCGACCATCGGTCAGGCAGCTCGCATCTCGGGTGTGACACCGGCGGCCATTTCACTATTGCTGGTATTTCTGAAGAAAGCCCGGCACACCCTTGATGACCAAAAATCCGCATGACCAACAGTCTGGCTTTACTGGGATCAATTGAGTGGGGTATCAGCCAGTTGGGCCTCGATGGCCATAGTGGGCTGGGCGCGCAGCTGGAGCGATTTCTGCAGGGGCTGATCAAGTGGAATAAAGCCTACAACCTCACTGCCATACGAGATCCACAGCAGATGGTAGCGCTGCACCTGATGGACTCGCTGGCGGTGGCGCCCTATGTCTTTGGTGCTGCCGACCAATTGTCCGCGACCCCGGTACTTGATGTCGGCAGTGGTGCGGGTTTGCCGGGTATTCCTTTAGCGTTGTATTATCCGCAGACTGAGTTTGTACTGCTCGACAGTAATGGTAAGAAGACCCGTTTCTTGCAGCAGATGAAGATCGAGCTAGGTCTTGCGAATGTGTCGATCATCCAAGCCCGAGTGGAGGATTATGACGGTGCTTTTGAGCAGGTGATCTGTAGGGCGTTTGCCAGTTTGGCGAATATAGTAACGACGACTCAGCACTTAGTTGCCGAGGGTGGTAGTCTGTTAGCAATGAAAGGCAAGCTGGAGGATGAAAAGTTGACTGCAACTGAGCTGCAGGTCGTCGCCGTCCACGCCTTGGAAGTTCCTGGTATTGAAGCTGAGCGCCATCTCTATGAGCTGCGTCGGCATACTCACCATCAAAAGGGCGATTGAGTCGTGGCGATAGTCTTAGCAGTAACCAATCAAAAAGGTGGGGTTGGCAAGACGACCACCAGTGTTAATCTTGCTGCCTCCCTTGCGGCGATCAAACGTCGGGTTCTGTTGATTGACCTCGACCCGCAAGGTAATGCGACCATGGGGAGTGGGGTCAACAAGAGTAATCTGGAGGCCTCAATCTATGAGGTGCTCGTGGATGGCAGCAGTATCAGCGAGGCGCGAATTAACGCAGAAGCGTCTGGCTATGACCTGGTGGGAGCAAACGTCGAGCTCTCAGGTGCTGAAGTTGAGTTGCTGGCGCTCGAAAGGCGGGAGTATCGCTTGGCGGAAGCGCTGGCTTTGGTGAGTGACGATTATGACTTTGTTGTGATTGATTGCCCACCCAGCTTGAGCCTGCTGACGATTAACGGCCTGGTGGCTGCAGATGCGGTGATCATCCCCATGCAATGTGAGTATTATGCGCTTGAGGGTCTATCGGCGTTGGTATCGACAATCAGTAGAATCACGGAACATCTCAACCCAGAGCTGGCGATCGAGGGCATCCTGCGTACCATGTATGATCCTCGCAACAGTTTGACCCAAGATGTGTCGCAGCAGTTGTTAGATCACTTTGGGGATAAGGTCTATCAGACGGTTATCCCCCGTAATGTGCGTCTCGCAGAGGCGCCAAGTTATGGGTTGCCGGTTTTGTACTATGATAAGCAATCCCGTGGCGCCAAAGCCTATCTGGCATTGGCGAGCGAGCTTGCGCGTCGCTGCGAGCCGCAGCCCCGAATCAAGCTGACGACCAGTCAGCAGCCAGGAGATTAGTCATGGTAGCTAGGAAACGTGGGCTCGGGCGCGGCCTGGACGCCCTGCTGGGCGCACAGAACAAATCGTCTGCTGGTGAGTCAGTAGATATCGGTCAGCGCCTCGATGAAGTCCCTGTAGAATGGATTCGACCGGGTAAATATCAGCCTCGCAAGATCATGGATGAGGAGGCGCTGCAGGAGCTGGCGGCTTCCATCAAGGCTCAAGGTTTGATGCAACCTATCGTACTGCGTTCGGTGGGCGATCAACGGTATGAAATTATCGCCGGCGAACGCCGTTGGCGGGCGAGCCAGTTAGCTGGTTTGGATAAAATTTCGGCAGTCATCCGCGAGGTTAATGACGAAGCAGCCGTCGCGATGTCGCTGATTGAGAATATCCAGCGAGAAGACTTGAATCCCATGGAAGAGGCACTCGCCTTGCAGCGTCTGGTGGATGAGTTTGATTTAACCCATCAACAGGTGGCTGATGCGGTGGGTAAAAGCCGAACAGCGGTGACCAATTTTCTCCGTTTGAGTCATCTTGGCGGTGAAGTTGCACAAATGCTGGGCAATGGTGATATCGAGATGGGCCACGCGCGGGCCTTGCTGACGCTATCAGCGGATCTTCAGGTCCGAGCGGCGCGGGAAATTGTTGCTCAACATTTGAATGTAAGGCAAGCAGAAGCCTTGGTTCGACAGTTGTTGGCTGGTCCGAAAGCCGATAAGGCGGCAGTTCAAACCGATACCGATACCAAACAGCTGGAAAATCGCCTGACCAACAAGCTAGGCCAGCCGGTGAACATTCAACATTCGGCCAAAGGCAAGGGCAAATTAGTGATTAAGTACAACAGCCTGGATGAGCTCGATGGCATTCTCAGCCGGTTTGGAGAGCTTGAATAGGACAGTTTGCGATGGCTTATGGCTAAGAAATCGGTCATAAACCTAAAAAATCAGGTTTTCCAGTGATCTCACGTTGAATGGTCACAGCTAAATCTCTATACTCTGCCCCCGCAATACATAGGGCGCTTTACACAAGAGCCCGGGAGCCTGTGCGGTATGAACATTGGACATCCAATAAGTCTAATTGGGCATAATCCCGTATATAGGATCGTTATCGCGCAACTGCTGATAACATTGGTGTTGGCCCTGGCGGGTTTGGCGATTGATTGGGTCTACGCCTACTCAATGGCCCTTGGTGGGCTGGTCAGTGCCCTCCCCAGTGGTTTTATGGCATGGCGCTTGAATCGACAGGTGATTAATCCTGCATTAGCGTTCAAAACCATGGTAGTGGGTGAGGTAGGAAAATTAGTACTCACGGCGTTGATGTTTGCCGCCGTGTTTGGTTGGGTTAAGCCGTTGAGCATTCCGATGTTCTTTGCGGTATTGGTTCTGGCCATGATGCTGAATGTGATCGTCCCTTTGGTCGATCGTCAGCCCCATGACCAGCAGACATAATTGAGTTTTGCTGAGAACAGACGAGTATGGCAGGCGAAGACCAGACTTCCGGTGAATATATACAGCACCACATTACGAACCTGACCTATGGTCAGTTGCCCGATGGTAGCTGGGCGCTCGCCCACACCCCTGAAGAAATTAAGAGTATGGGTTTTTTGGCAATCCACGTTGACACTATGCTGTGGTCGCTCATGACGGGTTTTGCCTTTTTGGCGATTTTTATCATCGCTGCGCGGAATGTGACAGCCGCCGTTCCCGGTACCTTGCAGAATCTCTGCGAAATGGTGGTGGAGTTTGTCGAAGACAATATTCGGCAGGTGTTTGGTACTCGCCCCAACCCGATTATAGGGCCACTGTCATTAACCATTTTGGTCTGGGTGTTCTTAATGAACCTAATGGACCTGATCCCTATCGATTTTGTGCCTTGGGTAGCCCATGCTGCGGGTATCAATTACTTCAAGATTGTCGCCACTACTGATCCCAATGCCACCTTAGGCATGGCGCTAGGGGTTTTTGCCCTGGTGCTCTACTACAATATAAAGATCAAGGGGCCGATCAAATTTGGCGCCGGGTTGTTCACCCACCCCATTCCCCATTGGAGCATGTACTGGTTTAACATTATCCTCGAAACGGTGGATATGATTGCCAAGCCTTTGTCTCATGGGCTGCGACTATTCGGTAACATGTATGCTGGCGAAATGATTTTCATCCTCATTGCTTTGCTGCCATTTTATGCACAATGGGCCCTGTCACTACCTTGGGCTATCTTCCATATTCTGATCATTAGCCTTCAGGCGTTTGTCTTTATGATTTTAACAATCGTATATTTGACTCAAGCACACGAGACTGGCGAGCACTGATTAAGAAGAAGTTGTAAAAAAAACACTTAATTTATTTTTTTGAGCACAGCAGGAGTAGAGCATGGAACAATCCTTAATTTATATCGCCGGCGGCATTTTGATGGGTCTTGGCGCGATTGGTAGTGGTGTTGGTATCGGTATTTTAGGCGGCAAGTACCTGGAAGGTGTTGCACGTCAGCCAGAGCTGCAGCCTATGTTAATGACTCAGTTGTTTATCTCGCTGGCATTGGTCGACGCGGTACCCATTATTGCTGTTGGTATCTCTTTGTATATGATCTTTGCGGTATAAAGCCCGGCATTCGGGAATCAATTCCCGAACGTTATTTGCCGAACTTTATTTTTCGAAATCCGAGGTGAAGTGTGACTATTAATTTAACGATGCTAGGTCAGCTGATATCGTTCGTGATGTTTGTCTTGTTCTGCATGAAATTTGTCTGGCCGCCATTGACTCAAGCCATGCGCGAACGTCAAAAGGCGCTAGCTGAAGGCTTGGAAAAAGCTGTCCTGGCAGAAAAACAGCTGGAGTCTGCGAATGATGCTGCGGCCGTCGAGTTGGAAGCAGCTAAAAAGCAAGCAGCAGAATTGATTGCACAAGCGCGTCAGCGCGCCAATCAGATCGTCGAAGATGCGAAGGGTCAGGCCACCGAAGAAGCTGACCGGATCAAACTCGGCGCTCAGTCTGAAATTGATCAGGAAGTGAATCGGGCGCGAGAGTCTTTGCGTGCCAGAGTCGGTGAGCTGGCGATACAGGGCGCAGAACGAATCCTTGAAAGCAGTGTGGATCAAGCGCGACATCAAGAGATGTTGAACAAGCTCGCGGCGCAATTGTAGAGGCGACTGGAAATGGCTGAGTCAGAAAATACTACGATTGCCCGACCCTATGCTCGTGCTGCATTTTCACAGGCGTTGGATGAGACTGCGGGTTTGACCAACTGGTCTCGTATGTTGACTGTGTTGAGTGCAACTGTCGAGATGGCGCCGGTACGGAAAGCGTTGGATAACCCACGTTTGACTACGGAGCAGGAAGCCAGTTTGATGATTGGTCTGCTAGGTGATGAATTGTCTGACAAGGGTCAGAATTTCGTCACGGTATTATCGACCTATGGTCGAATCGCCCTGCTGCCAACGATCGCTGAAATTTTTGAGCTGTTGAAAGCAAACCATGAAAAAACCATGGACGTCACATTGACCAGCGCTTTTGAAGTCAGTGCTGAAGACAGTTCGAAATTATCAGAAGCATTAAAGAAGCGTTTACAACGTGAAGTGAATTTGTCGGCAACAGTCGACAAGGCGCTGCTAGGTGGCGTGATCATCAGAACTGAAGATACAGTGATAGATAATTCTGTTCGTGGCAAGCTTCAGAAACTCGCTCAAGTACTGGGTTAAGACCAAGTCGCAGGCGAAACTGGAAACACTGACAGAGATAGATATTAAACATAAACGATTTAACCTTTCCTTGGGGAACGGAGCATGCAACAACTGAACCCGTCTGAAATCAGCGAGATCATCAAGCAACGCATAGAAAAGCTCGATATCTCTTCAGAAGCCCGGAACGAGGGCACCATCGTCAGCGTATCTGATGGTATTGTGCGTATTCACGGCCTTGCCGATGTCCAAAACGGCGAGATGATTGAATTTCCAGGTAACCTTTTTGGTTTCGCCTTGAACCTTGAGCGCGACTCTGTCGGCGCCGTTGTGCTGGGTGATTATAAATCCCTGCGCGAAGGTCAAACAGCGAAATGCACGGGTCGTATTCTGGAGGTGCCCACTGGTCCGGAATTGTTAGGACGCGTGGTAGACGCTTTGGGAAACCCGATTGATGGCAAAGGCGCACTGAATGCCAAAACCAGCTCCCCCGTTGAAAAGGTGGCGCCCGGTGTTATCGCCCGACAGCACGTTGATCAGCCCGTACAAACTGGCCTTAAGTGTATCGACTCGATGATTCCTGTAGGACGTGGTCAGCGAGAGCTGATCATTGGTGACCGACAGACCGGTAAGACTGCCATCGCCATCGATGCGATCATCAATCAAAAAGATTCTGGCATTAAGTGCGTTTATGTCGCTATCGGCCAAAAATTCTCATCGGTTGCCAATGTGGTTCGAACCCTTGAAGAACACGGCGCTATGGAAAATACCATTGTTGTGGTTGCTGGTGCAGCGGATCCCGCGCCCATGCAGTATATCGCCCCTTATTCCGGTTGTGCCATGGGCGAGTATTTCCGTGACATCGGTGAAGATGCATTGATCATCTATGATGACTTGACCAAGCAGGCTTGGGCCTATCGTCAAATCTCGTTGTTGCTGCGTCGCCCACCAGGCCGTGAGGCTTATCCTGGTGACGTATTTTATCTCCATTCCCGGTTATTGGAGCGTGCGGCTCGGGTTAACCCCGATTACGTAGAAGCGCAAACTGATGGCGCAGTAAAGGGTAAGACAGGTTCGTTGACAGCCCTGCCGATCATTGAAACTCAGGCCGGAGACGTATCCGCTTTCGTCCCGACCAACGTGATTTCTATTACCGACGGCCAAATTTTCCTCGAGAGCGATAAGTTTAACGCCGGCGAGCGGCCAGCAATGAACCCAGGTATTTCCGTATCTCGGGTTGGTGGTGATGCTCAGGTCAAGTTCATGTCAAAGATCTCTGGTGGTATCAAGCTGGCTTTGGCTCAGTATCGAGAGTTGGCGGCATTCTCCCAGTTCGCATCAGACCTTGATGATGCCACTCGACGTCAGCTTGAGCATGGTGAGCGCATCAATGAATTGATGAAACAAAAGCAGTACGCACCAATGAACGTGGCTGAAATGGGCACGGTGTTGTTTGCTGCCAACGAAGGCATGTTGCAGGATATCGAGGTCTCCAAGGTGTTGGATTTTGAAGCTGCTCTGATCTCCTATATGAACTCAGAACACGCAGCCTTCATGCAGGAAGTCAACGAGAAAGGTGCCTACACGCCTGAAGTGATCGATGCCATGCGCAAGGCGATCGAGACTTTTAAATCCACCCAGACCTGGTAAAGGCTATAGCCGGACGAAAATGATATGGCGAATGCCAAAGAACTTCGAAAGCAAATAGGCAGCATCAAGAATACGCAGAAGATTACTAGCGCGATGGAGATGGTCGCTGCCAGTAAGATGCGTAAAGCTCAGGAGCGGATGTCTCGCGGCCGACCTTATTCCGACCATATTCGGGCGGTAATCGGTCACGTAGCGAACGCGTCGCCAGAGTATCGTCACCAGTTTATGGTCGAACGTGAGATCAAGCGGGTTGGCTATATCGTTGTGACGACGGATAAGGGCTTATGTGGTGGTTTGAACGTCAACCTGCTGAAGGCGGCCATCAAAGACATCAAGGTATGGGTCGATCAGGGTGTCGAGGTCGATCTTTGCTTGATTGGCAATAAAGGCGCGCAATTTTTCCGCAGCTATGGCGGCAATGTTATAGCTGCCAGCAGTCATGTCAGTGAAAACCCGGCCATGGCTGACCTGATTGGTAGCATCAAAGTGATGTTGAATGCCTTTGAAGATGGCAAGGTGGACAAGATTATCCTGGCCAACAATGTCTTCAAAAACACCATGACCCAGGTTCCAACGCTGCGTCAATTAGTGCCGCTGGATCCGATTAAAGAAGAAGGTGTATCGGCCCATCGTTGGGATTATATCTATGAGCCCGATGCGCGGCAGTTGATCGAAGGTTTGATTACCCGGTTTATTGAATCCCAGGTCTATCAAGCGGTGGTTGAAAACGTCGCTTGCGAGCAAGCCGCAAAGATGATTGCCATGAAGAGTGCAACAGACAACGCCGGGGACCTGGTGGATGAGTTGCAGTTGATCATGAATAATGCCCGACAGGCAGCGATCACCCAGGAATTATCAGAGATTGTTAGCGGTGCAGCGGCAGTTTAATCTGTCGACACCATCAAAAAACGTTTGAGAGTAAGAGGATATAGCGATGGGTAGCGGACGTATCGTACAGGTAATTGGTGCGGTCATTGACGTTGAATTCCCGCGGGATGAAGTTCCCCAGGTTTATCACGCATTGGTCGTCGACGGTAATGGCCTGACTTTGGAAGTACAGCAGCAGTTGGGCGACGGTATCGTGCGCACCATTGCGATGGGTAGTTCTGAAGGTGTCGCCCGTGGACTCGGGGTCAGTAATACCGAGGAGCCTATTTCTGTGCCGGTGGGCGAAGCCACCTTGGGCAGAATCATGGACGTGCTGGGTCGCCCAATTGATGAGAAAGGCCCGATTGGCGAAACTATGCGTATGCCAATCCACCGCAAGCCACCTTCCTATGAAGAACAGGCCGGCGGTCGTGATCTGCTGGAAACCGGTGTTAAGGTCATCGACCTGATTTGTCCATTTGCGAAAGGCGGTAAGGTAGGTTTGTTCGGTGGTGCCGGCGTTGGCAAGACCGTGACCATGCTTGAATTAATTAACAACATCGCCAGTGAGCATGCCGGTTTATCGGTTTTTGCGGGTGTGGGAGAGCGTACTCGTGAGGGTAACGACTTCTATCACGAAATGCAGGACGCAGGCGTACTCGACAAGATTGCGATGGTCTTCGGTCAAATGAACGAGCCTCCAGGAAACCGCTTACGGGTTGCCTTGTCAGGTTTGACCATGGCAGAGAAATTCCGTGATGACGGTAAAGATGTTCTGTTGTTTGTCGACAATATCTATCGCTATACACTGGCGGGAACTGAAGTCTCGGCCCTGTTAGGTCGTATGCCTTCCGCGGTAGGTTATCAACCAACGCTGGCGGAAGAGATGGGTGTACTGCAAGAGCGTATTACCACTACCAAGACTGGCTCTATCACATCGATCCAGGCGGTTTATGTACCAGCCGACGATTTGACTGACCCGTCACCAGCGACGACCTTTGCCCACTTGGACTCAACGGTGACGCTGTCTCGGGATATCGCTTCTCTGGGTATCTATCCGGCGGTTGACCCCCTGGATTCGACTTCGCGCCAGTTAGATCCACTGGTCGTGGGTGAGGAGCATTACAGTGTTGCTCAGCGAGTTAAGGGCGTACTGCAAAAATATAAAGAGCTGAAAGATATTATCGCGATTTTGGGTATGGATGAATTGTCTGAAGAAGACAAGTTGACCGTATATCGGGCCCGTAAAGTCGCTCAGTTTTTCTCTCAGCCAATGCACGTTGCCGAGGTCTTTACTGGCCAGCCAGGGGTTTACGTTAACTTGGCAGATACTATTCGTAGCTTCAAAGGCATTCTCGACGGCGAATTTGATGATTTGCCCGAAGCTGCTTTCAGCATGGTTGGCAACATTGAGCAAGCGATTGAAAAAGCGAAGCATTTATAATTTCTCGTTAGAGGACTAGTTACCATGGCATCAACTGTACATTGCAGTATCGTCAGCGCCGAGCTTGAGATTTTCTCGGGCATGGTCGAGATGGTTGTGGCCTCTGGAACCATTGGTGAGCTGGGTTTATTTCCTGGCCATACGCCATTGCTCAGTGGCGTCAAGCCAGGTCCGGTTAGATTGCGCTTGGAAGGCGGCGAGGAAGAGATTTTCTTCGCCTCTGGCGGCTATATCGAGGTTCAGCCGACGTCGATCACGATTCTTGCCGACACGGCTATTCGAGCTGATGATATTGATGAGGCGGCTGCCGTTGAAGCGCAGCAAAAAGCCGAACGAGAACTTGCGGATAATCGTGCGGATATTGATTTTGGTCGTGTCAGTTCTGATCTTGCGGAGCAGGCGGCGATGCTGCGGACAATCCGCAAGTTTCGTGAACAGCGATAATCCAGCTCGCCCTTCGGGTGTTTGAAAGAAGTTAAAATGAGGGTAGCGCGAGCTGCCCTTTTTTTTGAGTTAAATGCCTATCCCTAGGCCAGCGCAGATCAGGTTAGAATAGCATCATGAAGACACTTGAAGTTTGTATCTTGGCTGCTGGCATGGGCAGCAGAATGAAATCACCCCTGCCGAAAGTCCTCCATCCCTTGGCGGGCAGACCTATGCTCGGCCACTTGCTGGCAACGGTGGCGGAACTCAATCCCCATAAAGTTCACGTTGTGGTTGGCCAAGGGGCTGAACAGGTTCAGGCAGCGTTTATCGACCTAGACATTCAATGGGCTCTGCAGGCAGACCAGCGTGGCACCGGGCACGCGGTTATGCAGGCGCTGCCTAACGTAAGTGATGACTCACTCTTACTTATCCTCGCTGGCGATGGCCCATTGATCAGTGTGGATACGCTGCGGTCACTGCTGCAAAGCGACGCGGCGCTGACGGTCCTGACTGTCGACCAGTCGGACCCGACCCATTATGGGCGCATCATTCGAGATGATGGGGGCGCGATCACCGAAATTGTTGAGGAGCGAGATGCGACCGATGCGCAGCGCTTGATCCGTGAAGTGAATACCGGGGTTATGCTAGCTCAAGCCGATCACCTTAGAGCCTGGACCGCGGGCCTCACCACTGACAACGAACAAGGTGAATACCTGCTGACGGATATCGTCGCCATCGCCAATGCCGCGGGTCGGCCAGTTCGACCGGTGCAAGCCGAGGATGCGGGCGAGCTGCAGGGCATCAATAACTTTGCCCAATTGGCCGCAGCCGAACGTTATTGGCAGCGCCGTCGCGCCCATCAATTAATGTTGGCGGGTGTACATCTGTCGGATGCTCAACGGATCGATATACGCGGTGAGCTCATCACCGGCCGTAATGTTCATATTGATGTCAATTGCATCTTTGAGGGACGTGTGGTGCTAGGCGATAACGTCCGCATTGGCCCAAATTGTGTCATCAAGGACGCCGAACTGGCGAATGATGTGCAGATTAAGGCGTTTACCATGCTGGAGGGTGCCAGTATCGGTAGCCAAGGCCAGGTTGGCCCTTACGCCCGCCTGCGCCCAGGTACCCAATTGCTGAGTGACGCGCGGGTGGGTAATTTTGTAGAGGTGAAAAATACCATCCTCGGTCAAGGCAGCAAGGCCTCACACCTAAGTTACTTAGGCGACGCTATCATCGGTCAAGGGGTAAACATAGGCGCAGGCACAATCACCTGTAACTACGATGGGGTGAACAAGCATCAGACGGTGATCGAAGACTTGGTGTTTGTCGGCTCCAATACGGCGCTGGTCGCCCCGATAACAATCGGCGCTGGGGCGACGCTCGCGGCAGGCTCAACCATCACGCGAGATGTAAAAAAACGACAGTTGGCGGTGGCCCGTGGTCGCCAGTCAGCTATCGATAACTGGCAAAGCCCCAGGGACAAGTAAATGTGTGGAATTGTTGGCGCGGCAACGCGTAGAAATGTTGCCGGTATTTTACTAGAAGGCCTGCAGCGCCTGGAGTACCGGGGTTACGACTCCGCGGGCCTATCGATCATTGATGCTGGCGGTCAGATCCAGCGTTTACGTCGGGTCGGTAAGGTCAAGGCGCTCGCGAGTGCTTGGCAAGCCAATCCCGTGGATGGACAATTAGGTATTTCTCATACCCGTTGGGCGACTCATGGCAAGCCCTCGGAAGACAACGCCCATCCGCACCACTCCAGCGATGATGTGGCAGTCGTCCACAACGGGATTATCGAAAACCACGAGCCGCTACGTATTGCCCTCGAGTCTGCAGGCTATGTGTTTTCTAGCGATACCGATACCGAGGTGATCGCCCATCTGGTGCATCAACAGGTCGCCAGTTGCGATGATTTTCGTCTGGGCGTTGAGAAAGCATTGGCTAGGCTTAAGGGCGCCTATGCGGTGGCGGTCATTCATAGCGATTACCCATCGACGATTATTGCTGCCCGGGTTGGCAGTCCTTTAGTTGTCGGTCTTGGCATTGGTGAAAATTTCGTCGCCTCTGATCCTCAAGCCCTGCGCCCGGTCACCGATCGCTTTATCTTTTTGGATGAAGGCGAGATGGTCGAAGTGCAGCCTGACAGCATTGTTTTTCATGGCTCGAATACCGCCACGGTTGCGCAAAGAACCGTGCAAATTGATACGCGCATTGATGCCACGGACAAGGGCAATCATCGCCACTATATGACCAAAGAGATTTTTGAGCAGCCCGAAACCGTCGCGGCGACATTAGAAGGTCGGGTCACAGCCAAGCATGTGTTGGAAAGCGCTTTTGGCGAGAATGCCGGCGCGGTTTTTGGTCAAACTCAGGCGATTCAGATCGTTGCCTGTGGCAGTAGCTATTATACCGGTTTGGTGGCGCGCTACTGGTTCGAAGAGATTGCCGGTATTCCCTGCAGTGTTGAGGTTGCCAGCGAGTTTCGGTATCGCCAGGTCGCCGTCACGCCCGGTACGCTGCTGGTGACTATATCGCAATCAGGTGAGACCGCAGATACCCTGGCGGCCCTGCGCAATGCGACACACTCGAACTATGTGGGGAGCCTGTGCTTGTGCAACGTGGCGGATAGTAGTTTGGTTAGAGAGTCAGACTTAAGCTTGCTGATTCACGCCGGACCAGAAATTTGTGTGGCCTCCACCAAGGCATTTACTGCCCAGCTGGCCGACCTGTTGATGCTGGTGATCGTGATCGCCAAGTATCATGGTTTGGATGACGCCGCGGAGCAAAAGCTGGTGACCGCATTACTCAGCGTTCCTGCCCAGATTCATCAGGCGTTGGCGTTAGACGATGTGATTAAGGATGTTGCTCGACAGTTTGTGGATAAACACCACGCGCTGTTTCTCGGTCGCGGTCCTCACTATCCTGTGGCGATGGAAGGTGCGCTGAAGCTCAAGGAGATTTCCTATATCCATGCGGAAGGGTATCCCAGTGGTGAGTTAAAGCATGGCCCGTTGGCATTGGTTGATGCCAGTATGCCTGTGGTGGCGGTTGCCCCCACCGATGAATTGTTAGATAAACTGAAGTCGAACTTGCAGGAAGTCAAAGCCCGAGGTGGACAACTTATTGTGTTTGGTGAGTCAGTTCGATTTACTGACGAAGAAGGTACTACGGTGATCCCGATGCCTCATTGTGACCCGGTGATCGCGCCGATTATCTATACCATACCCATGCAATTGCTGGCTTATCATGTGGCGGTCGCTAAGGGCACGGATGTGGATCAGCCCCGAAATCTCGCGAAATCGGTCACGGTGGAATAGGTTTAACATGGGATTTTTGTAGACGGGAAGAATAGACAAAGTCTGCGTAAATAGGCGGACTAAATCGAATCCATGATGGCTGTATAGGGAATTCTTTACATTGTTATTAGCTGATATTCTCGACTCTTTAAATGAGTACCAACGTCAGGCCGTGTCTGCACCGACGGGTAGTTACCTGATTTTGGCGGGTGCCGGCAGTGGAAAGACCCGAGTGCTGACTCACCGAATCGCTTGGCTGATTCAGACTCACGGGGTTTCCCCCCACAGTATTCTCGCGGTGACCTTCACGAATAAGGCCGCAGCGGAAATGCGCGCTCGAATAGAGTCCTTGATGGAAACGCCTTTGCGGGGCATGTGGGTCGGCACCTTTCATGGTATTGCTCACCGACTGTTACGGGCCCATTGGCAGGAAGCGAAACTTAACCAGAACTTTCAGATCCTTGATGGCGACGATCAGTTGCGACTGGTGAAGCGCGTGTTAGCAAGCCTTGATCTGGATGAAAAAAAATGGCCTGCTCGTCAGGCTGTTTGGTACATCAATGCCCAAAAAGATGAGGGGCTCCGACCTCGCCATATCGAGGATTTCGGCGATCTGTATATCAAAACGCATGTTCAAATTTATACCGCCTATGAAGCTGCTTGCGAGCGTGGTGGGATGGTTGATTTTGCCGAGTTGCTATTGCGGGCCCACGAGCTGTGGTTGAACAATCCCCGGCTGCTGCAGCACTATCAGCAGCGTTTCTCACAGCTCTTGGTGGATGAGTTTCAGGACACCAATACGATCCAGTATGCCTGGCTGCGCTTGCTCGCCGGTGATCGAAACAACATTCTTGTAGTTGGTGATGATGATCAGTCTATTTATGGCTGGCGTGGCGCGAAAATAGAAAATATTCAAAAATTCACTAGCGACTTTCCTGCCAGTGAAATGATTCGCCTGGAGCAAAACTATCGGTCGACAGGTTCTATTCTCAAAGCCGCTAATGGTTTGATCAGCTCAAATGCGGGTCGCTTGGGTAAGGAGCTTTGGACTGAGGCGGCCGACGGCGAACGCATTAATTTATATGCGGCCTTTAACGAGATTGATGAGGCGCGCTATATCGTCGAGCGAATTAAGGATTGGGTCGCGCAAGGTAACAACTACGCAGAGTGCGCCATTCTTTATCGTTCCAACGCACAATCACGGGTGCTGGAAGAAGCCCTGCTGCGCAGTCAATTGCCATATCGCATTTATGGCGGCCAGCGGTTCTTTGAGCGTATGGAAATCCGTAACGTTCTGGCCTATATGCGCCTGCTGGGTAACAAGGATGCCGATGCTTCTTTCGAACGGGTGGTCAATACGCCGAGTCGAGGTATTGGCGATCGTACGATCGAAGAGATTCGGCAGCTGGCTCGAAGTCAGAGTATTTCTATGTGGCAAGCCGCTATATTGCTTAAGGATCAGGGCAAAGTGACGGCTAGAACCAAAAATGCCATTCAAGGTTTTATTACGCTGATCGAAGCAATGGATGCGGCAACGGCAGATTTAGAGCTTGCCGAACTTTGTGAAACCGTCATACAAATGTCTGAGTTGAGGGAATATTACGAGAAAGAACGGGGTGAACGCGGTCAGGCTCGGCTTGAGAATTTGCAGGAGCTGGTCACTGCAGCGCGAACCTTTGATCCGGATTCGGGCGTCGACTTTGATGATCCCGACGAGATAGAGCCCTTGTCGCTATTTGATGATTTCCTGAACCATGCCGCCTTAGAGTCAGGTGAAGGACAAGGGGATATTCACCAGGATTGTGTTCAATTGATGACGCTTCACAGTGCCAAGGGTCTTGAGTTTCCCTTGGTGTTTCTTGGCGGCATGGAAGAAGGCTTGTTCCCCCACAAAATGTCGTTGGAAGAACCGGGGCGGCTCGAAGAAGAGCGCAGGCTTTGCTATGTTGGTGTCACGCGCGCCATGCAACAGCTCTATCTCACCTATGCTGAATCTCGCCGAATCAATGGCTCGGAAACCTACAACCGAGTGTCTCGATTTGTCGGTGAGATTCCCAGTGAAATGGTCCAGGAAGTCAGAGCGCAGCAGGCCGTCAGTCGGCCTGCCTACACCAGCAGTTACAGTGACAGCCGAAGGATGCCCAGCAGAGTCAATACGCATAACCTGCGATCGTTTGCCGATGCTGAACTGGGTGGCACTAACCTTAAATTAGGCCAGCGAGTTGTCCATGCCAAATTTGGCGAAGGTGTTGTGATCAACTATGAAGGTGAGGGTAAGCAGGCCCGAATCCAGGTCAACTTCAACCAAGAAGGCAGCAAGTGGTTGATGATGGCATACGCGAATCTGCAGCCCGTTTAATCTAGCTCCATCAGGACGTTATTATGTGCAAAACAATATTGCTCGTCTGCTTACTTGTTAGCTTCGGTGCCTTGTCTGGTTGCGGTGGAAACGACACTGTAAAGGGGCAAGATAGCAGCGCAACTCGATTAGATAAAATCTACCAGTGGCGGATGGTGACCACCTGGCCAAAAAACCTGCCGGGCCTTGGTGTCGCGCCCGTGCGCATGGCAGAAATGATTTCGACGATGAGTAATGGTCGACTGAATATTACGGTTTATGGCGCGGGCGAACTGGTGCCAGCGATGGGCGTCTTCGATGCAGTGTCTCTGGGTAATGTCGAAATGGGTCATGGTGCGGCGTACTACTGGAAAGGCAAGCTGCCAGCGGCATCGTTTTTTACCGCGGTGCCCTTTGGGTTGACGGCCCAGGAAATGAATGGCTGGTTGTTACATGGTGGCGGCATGGCGCTGTGGGAAGAACTGTATGCGCCGTTCAACCTGATTCCACTGGCTGGTGGCAATACAGGCGTGCAGATGGCTGGTTGGTTTAATCAGGAAATCAATTCGCTAGAGGACCTGCAAGGTCTGAAGATGCGTATTCCCGGCCTCGGGGGTGAAGTTTTTCAAAAGGCGGGTGGTACTGCTGTCAACATTCCCGGGGGTGAAATCTATACCAGTTTGCAGACCGGGACGATTGATGCGACAGAATGGGTCAGCCCCTACAACGACCTAGCCTTTGGCCTACATCAGGTGGCCAAGTACTACTATTATCCTGGTTGGCAGGAGCCGGGTCCGACGCTGGAAATTATCGTCAATGCGGAAGCGATGAATAGCCTGCCGAAGGATTTGCAGGAAATCGTCAGAGTCGCCAGTCGTGCCATGAATGACGATATGCTCGCCGAATTTACCACTCGTAATAATGCGGCTCTGGAGGAGTTGGTGAATAAACACCATGTCCAGTTGCGCCGCCTACCGGAGGATGTGTTGGCTAAATTGAAAGCCATATCGGCGGAGGTGGTCGAGGGGATCGCTCAAGACGACGAGCTGGCGCAGCGAATTTACCAGTCCTATGATCGTTATCGAACCCAGGTGATGAGCTATCACGAGATCTCTGAACGCGCCTATATCAATGCCCGGGCGGCAGAACCGTTGGCGCAATAAGTTAGGTTACTTAGGAAATAGCACGCTGGGCAGCCAGGTCACCAGACCTGGCTGCCAGGTCAACAGCACCAGCAGTAATATCTGCATCATGATAAAAGGCACCACGCCGCGATAGATCTGCAATGTGCTGATGGACAATGGCGCCACTCCACGCAAATAAAACAGCGCAAATCCAAAGGGTGGTGTCAGGAAGGACGTTTGCAAGTTCACCGCGATCATGATGCCCAGCCAGATCGGATCAACGCCCATCGCCATGAGGATCGGGCCCACAATCGGTACTACCACAAAGGTAATCTCGATAAAGTCGAGAATAAAGCCGAGCAAAAAAATCACTAGCATGACAATGGCGGTAGCGCCGATCACGCCGCCGGGCATTTCGGCAAATAATGCCTGCACCAGTTCATCACCACCAAAGCCTCTAAAGACTAAAGAGAACAATGAGGCACCCACGAGTATGAAAAACACCATGGCAGTGGTTCGCGTTGTTGACCGGCCAATGTCCATAAACTGCGGTCCATTCACGTTTCGGCTCAATAGCGCCAGGATTAAAGCGCCTAGAGCCCCCACCCCTGCCGCCTCTGTTGGCGTCGCGATGCCGGTCAAAATGGAACCCAGCACGGATAGGATGAGTAATAACGGGGGCAGGATACTCTGAATAATTTCTTGCAAGGTAACCGACGCGACGGCAACAGGCGGTGCGCGATGGGGTGACAGTATGGCGGTACCCATGATGTAGACCAGATAAAAAGCCACTAAGCACAAGCCAGGCAATATCGCCCCGGCAAACAGATCACCCACCGAGACAGTTTGCGGGCTGAAGATGCCCATGTTGAGCTGTGCCTGTTGGTAGGCATTGCCCAGTACGTCGCCGAGTAGCACCAGGGCAATGGACGGTGGAATGATTTGACCCAGGGTGCCTGTTGCGCAGATGGTACCCGTGGCAAGCACTGGGTCATAGTTTGCCTTGAGCATGCTGGGCAGCGCCATCAAGCCCATCGTCACGACTGTGGCGCCGACGATGCCCGTGCTCGCGGCCATCAACATACCCACAACTGTGACGGCGATGCCCAAGCCTCCAGGTAAGTGACCGAACAACTTGCTCATGGTCTCCAGTAGTCGTTCGGCGATCTTGGAGCGTTCCAGGATGACGCCCATCAGAATAAACAGCGGTACCGCCATTAGCGTCTGATTCGTCATAATGCCGAACAGGCGATTCGGTGTGGCGGATAGCAGAGCCTGATTAAAGTCACCGGTCATAATGCCGATGCCCGCGGCTAATAGGGCGGTGCCGGCCAGCGTGATTGCCACTGGGTAGCCGAGCAGGAGAAAGCCGAAAGCTGCGACAAACATGAGTAAACCAGCATATTCAGCCATCGATGTTAGAGACTCTTGGCGGTGGGGGCGCGACTAACGTTTGTATCAGACGGGCAATTTCGGCGATACCCTGGATGCCCAAGAGCCCCGCCATCAATGGTATCAGGGCCTTCATCAGGTATATACCAGGCAAGCCCCCAGGTTCTGCAGATCCCTCCTGCAGTTGCCAGGACAAAGAGACATAGTCCAGGCTGGTGACAAAGATGAAAAGGCTTAAGGGCAGCAGAAAGACGATGGCGCCCAACAGGTCTATTATCGCCTGGCCGCGCTGGGACAAACGTTGATAGATGATGTCGACTCGAACATGGGCATCCGCGCGCAAGGTATAGGCAATGCCCAGCATAAAAATACTGGCATGAATGTAAAGTATGAGTTCCGTGATCGGAATCAGGCCGATATTCAGAACGTAGCGTGCCATCACGACTACGCAGGTGAGCAACATCATCACGAAGGTTAGCGGCGCGATTAGGTGGCCTGTCCAGTCGGCAACGCGGTTGAGGGTCATCAGGAAACGAAGCAATGGATGCACTCGGTTTTTGCGAATAGGAGAGTCTAGCACAGGGCCCGCAGCGTGGCAGCGGTTTGCAAGGGTTGGCCGGGGTGAGTCACTGGGCCTGGATGAGGGTTGCGAAACCACTGAGCGTGCACCTTTGACTCGTGTGGAAAGGGCATTCGGTAGGCTAACAGCAACCTGAAGGCCTGCTGTCAAATCACGCTTAAATGCAGTGTAGCCGTCTCCAGCATCATTGCTCATCAATTCAAACAGATAGCGGAATTTTGTAGATCCACAGACCTAAAATTTAGGTAGACTATTAATGGTACTTTGATAGCCATTAGTTATCCCAATCATTCGACCCCAGAAAGCGAACCGAGGCCCACCATGAGCGAAGCCAAATCCAACGCTGAAATACCCCAGGCAGATATCCCGTCAGCTTATGACATACCCCTAGAAGACATTATGCCGATCAACGCCAGGCTCTGGAGCGAACATAAATGGATTGAATATTTTGAGCGCTTGCGGGCCGAGGACCCAGTCCATTTCAATTATTCTGATATCGCCGGGCGCTTCTGGTCGTTGACAAAATACGAAGATATCAAAAAAGTCGATTCGGATTGGCAAAATTTCAGCTCAGCTAATGGGATTACCCTGGGCTTGCCCGTTGACGCAGACCTGCCAGAGGGGGCCTTGGGTATTACCACCTTTATCGCCCAAGACCCACCGGTGCATGATGTACAGCGTAAAACCGTGTCGCGGTCGGTCGCGCCGAACAACCTGGTCGCCATGGAAGCCCTTATCCGTGAGCGCACTTCCCGAGTGTTAGATGCATTACCCGAGGGTGAAACCTTTGACTGGGTTGATACCGTTTCTATCGAACTGACCACCATGATGCTGGCAACCCTGTTCGACTTTCCCTTTGAAGACCGTCGCAAGCTGACCCGCTGGTCCGATGTCACCTTTGCCATCCCTCAGCCTGGTGGCATTATCGAGTCTGAAGAAGAGCGGCGCGCAGAGTTGTTGGAATGCCTGGCGTATTTCACCCAGTTGCGAGAAGAGCGACTCAAGAACCCGGGGACAGATCTCGTTTCCATGTTGGCACATGGTGAGGATACCAAGGATATGTCGCCGATGAATTATCTGGGTAACCTGTTGCTTTTGATCGTCGGCGGTAACGACACCACCAGAAACAGTATGACGGGCAGCATCTACGCCTTGAATAAGTTCCCTCAGCAGTATGACAAGCTGATCGCGAAGCCTGAGCTCATTCCGAAAATGGTGGCAGAGCTGATTCGGTGGCAGACACCGCTGGCCTACATGCGTAGAACCGCCAACAACGATTGCGAAATTGGTGGCAAGCAGATCAAACAAGGCGATCAAATTTTAATGTGGTACGCCTCTGGTAACCGCGATGCGGCGGTCTTTGATAACGCCAATGAGTTGGATATTGAGCGGCCCAATGCTCGCCAGCACCTGTCCTTTGGTTTCGGCATCCACCGCTGTATGGGTAACCGCTTAGCTGAAATGCAGTTACGTATTCTGTGGGAAGAAATATTGACTCGGTTTGAAAAAATCGAAATACAGGCTGAGCCGCAAAGAACCTTTTCCTCTTTCGTCAATGGCTATACTTACTTGCCGGTGAAGGTGACGCGCAAGCAATAAGTTCGCAGTGGGTTACAGGTGGCTTGTCCAATAGTGAAGCAAGACACCCACGAATATCCCCAGCCCGCACCAATGGTTGTTGAGAAACGCTGCGAAGCAGCCGTCTCTGTCTCTGTCGCGGATCAGATACTGTTGGTAAATAAACAGGCCCGCGGCACAGCCGAGTCCGAGCATATACCAGGTGCCCAAGCCCACGGGTTCGGCCGCAGCGTACATGATAATCAGAAACAGTACCTGGAGTGTCGCGATGGCCGCTTTATCCAGCTCTGCAAACAAAATGGCGGAGGATTTCAAGCCCAGTAGCAGGTCATCATTTCTGTCTACCATGGCATATTCCGTATCATAGGCCACCGTCCAGATAATGTTGGCGATCATCAATAGCCCGGCAACCTGAGGCACCTCGCCGGTGGTGGCCGAGAATGCCATGAGGGTGCCAAAAGAAAAGGCCAGACCAAGGATAGCCTGGGGCATATAGGTGTAGCGTTTCATAAATGGATAGATCAAGGCAGTAATCGCACCGCCACAAGCCAGCAGGACGGTGAGCCAGTTGGTTGTCAGGACCAATATCAGAGCTGCAAAGAGTAATATCGCCATGAAGCACAGAGCTGCCATCACAGTGACTTGGCCAAGCACCAGGGGCCGGTTGCGGGTTCGTTCGACACTGCCATCGATTCCCCGGTCAACCACATCATTGACGATACAGCCCGCTGATCTTGTGAACAGAGTGCCGAGGGTAAATACGATGAGTAAATGCCAACCTGGAAAGCCTTCTGCCGCGATCCACAGAGCCCACAGGGTGGGCCACAGTAAAAGAAATGTGCCGATCGGCCGATCGAGCCGGGCCAAGCGCAACAATGGCGATAGCATTGGCCAGCGCTGGTTAAGATGAATTCTAAGTCGCGAAACTGAATCGGTCAGGCGGGCTCGTAATCTTTTTAAAGCAATAATCGATGGCATGTTATGAGGCACTGGATTCGCCGATTTGTGTCACGTGAACAGGAATTACGCTAGTATACGTCGCTTGGCCCAGGCATTAAATCATCGATTTTCCATGCTGGGCCGAGATAACCGATAGCTAGGCCCGTCAGGGTGACTATCGATGTAATCATGAAAACAGCTTAATAGAACGAGGCGTAAAGACAGATGAGAAAGTGGCAGTGTATTGTTTGTGGTTTCATTTATGACGAAGCCGAGGGCCTTGAGTCTGAGGGCATTGCGCCCGGTACGCGCTGGGAGGATATACCCGAAGACTGGTGTTGCCCTGAATGTGGCGTGAGTAAAGAAGATTTTGAGATGTTGGAAGTCGACTAAAGCCAACCGCGAGTAGTGCTATGGATCATCAAAAGTTAACCAGAAATATCGTTCTCGGTATGACCCTTGGCATACTCTTAGGGTCCATTATATTCAGCTTCGGGTTCAACGATGACCATCCGCTGATGGTCTATGTGGTTGACGGTTTACTGGATATTGGCGGCAAGGTGTTTGTTATCAGCTTGAAATTGCTGGTCGTGCCACTGGTCTTTGTATCTCTGGCCTGTGGCGCCAGTAATCTCGGTGATAGTGCGAGCATGGGGCGCATCGGGATCAAGACCATCGGACTGTATCTAATGACCACTGCAGTGGCGATTACGCTGGCGCTTTTGGCGGCGACTTTGATCAACCCCGGGCAGGGAATCAATTTAACTTCCGACGCTCAATTTTTGGCCAACGAGAGTCCGTCGTTGAAACAGGTCATCATCAATATTTTTCCCTCCAATCCAATCAAGGCCATGAGTGATGGCAATATGCTGCAGGTTATTGTCTTTGCAATACTGGTTGGTGTCGCTATCAGCCGGTGTGGTGATGCGGGCCAGCGGGTGCGAGCGACCCTGAATGATTGGAACGACATCATCATGCGCATGGTGATGATGTTGATGCAGGTCGCACCGATTGGGGTGTTTTGTCTGCTGATTGTGCTGTTCTCCCATATGGGTTTTTCTGCGATCTCGGATCTTATCGCCTATTTTCTTACGGTGGCTGGCGTGCTGGTGCTGCATTTTTGCCTGACCTATGGCGTGATGATTCGCACCATGGCCAATCTCAATCCGATCACCTTCTTCCGCCATATGGCGCCAGTGATGGCCTACGCTTTCAGTACGTCTTCGAGTAACGCGACGCTGCCGATTACCTTAGAAACCGTCGAGCATCGAGTCGGGGTTAAAAATGAGATTGCAGCCTTCACCGTACCGTTAGGGGCAACCATTAATATGGATGGCACCGCCATCATGCAAGGGGTGGCCACCGTGTTTATCGCTGGCGCCTTTGGGGTTGAGCTGGGTCTGAGTGACTATCTACTGGTGATTTTAACCGCAACCTTGGCGTCAATTGGGACCGCGGGTGTGCCCGGCGTGGGTTTGATCATGCTGGCACTGGTGTTACAGCAGGTGGGATTACCTGTTGAGGGGATTGCCCTGATTATCGGCGTTGATCGTCTGCTGGATATGATGCGCACCGCGGTGAATGTCACGGGCGATGCCACGGTCTCGGCGATTGTCGCCAGAAGTGAAGGCAAGTTTGATCGGGACGTCTTCGAAGGTCGAGAGGCGAAAGGTTACCAAATCTAGAGCTCCGGCGACTGTTGCGCTAAGCCTTAAACCTGACTGAAGGCTTCTGGCATGGCCAGCCAGCGTTGCATGATAGCCAATGCGGCAGGCCGGTCGGTTGCCAGCATCGCTCTGGAAGTGTTACTGACAGCATCAAGCATATGCTGGTCACGCACCAGATCAGCGATTCTGAACTGCAGCGCCCCCGATTGCCGGCGACCAAACATTTCTCCAGGCCCACGAATCATCAAATCTTGTTCGGCAATATAGAAACCGTCACTGCTCTCTCGCAGCACATTCAGTCGCTGCTTGCTGACTCGCCCCAGCGGCGGGTGGTAGAGCAATACGCAGTGGCTCTTACGGGTTCCTCGACCGATCCTGCCACGTAACTGGTGAAGCTGAGCAAGTCCCAGGCGCTCAGGGTTTTCGATGATCATCAAGCTGGCGTTGGGCACGTCGACGCCCACCTCGATGACCGTGGTTGCCACCAGTAAATCAGTCTTACCGGCCTTGAATTCCGCCATAATACTGGCTTTTTCTTCTCCAGACATGCGGCCGTGGATCAGACGCACGCGAAGTGAGGGCAATTGCTGGGTGAGCGCCTCGGCCGTGACTTCGGCTGCCTGGCACTCCAGTGCTTCCGACTCTTCGATCAAGGTACAGACCCAATAGGCCTGCGCCCCTTGCTGGCAGGCAGACTGGACTCGCGCTATCACTTCCTCGCGACGTGAATCCGGCAGGACGCTGGTGGTCACTGGGGTTCTTCCCGGCGGTAGCTCATCAATCACGGAGCAATCCATGTCGGCATACAAGCTCATCGTCAAGGTCCGTGGGATGGGCGTCGCGGTCATGACCAGCTGATGTGGCATGCGTCCCTGGCGCTCGCCTTTTTCTCGTAGTGCCAGGCGTTGCAGAACCCCAAAACGGTGCTGTTCATCAATAATCACCAGCCCCAAGTCAGCAAAGATAACCTCCTTTTGAAACAGCGCGTGGGTACCTACAACAACCCCTGCCCGGCCGCTGGCAATGGCGGCAAGCTCTGCCTGTCGCTGTTTGCCCTTAACTTTGCCTGACAGCCAGGCCACTTGAATACCCAGTGGCGCAAGCCATTGACTGAAGTTCAGAAAATGTTGTTCGGCCAGTAGTTCGGTGGGCGCCATGATCGCAGTCTGTAATTGATTCTCGATGGACTGGGCCGCGGCGAGGGCGGCCACCACCGTTTTGCCCGAACCAACATCACCCTGGACCAAGCGTAGCATCGGTTGGCTCCTGCCAAGATCAAAAGCGACTTCTGCCAGAACGCGCTGCTGGGCGGCTGTTAATGTAAATGCCAAAGAGGCCTTCAAGGCCTCGCAGGTTGCTGCGGGTGGGCCAAACTCATAAGCCTGCAGGCTTGCCATTTCCTCGCGCATGAGCCGCATGCTTGTTTGATGTGCGAGTAGCTCTTCAAAGGCCAGACGTTGTTGGGCGGGATGGGTACCTTCCAGAAGATCTTCAAGGGCGATGTTTGCGGTAGGTCGGTGGATCAGGTGCAAGGCGGCATTGATATTGGTTTGCAAGAAGCCTTGATCGCCTAAAGGGATGTTCTGTAATAGCTTGCCAGCGTCCATAAGGGCCAGAACCTGAGTCACAATGGCGCGTATTCTCGATTGGCCAAGGCCCTCGGTGACGGGATAGACCGGGGTTAAATGTTGTTCCAGGGGTGTCTGAGTATCGGCAGTATATTCTGGATGATATATTTCCAGGCCGGCTGAGCCACGCCGGACTTCTCCGTAACAACGCAGATTGGCGGTGTTCTTGAGGCCGGCTTGTTGTTGCTTGGAGAAGTGGAAGAAACGCAGGGCGATGGTGCCGGAGGCGTCTTGCAAGTGAACGAGCAAGCTTCTGCGCTTACCAAAGCTGATTTCGCAAGCTATCACCTGACCCTCCAGAACGACCTGCTGGCCCGGTTGGACTGCGACTATGGCGGTCAAGCGCGTCCGATCTTCGTAGCGCAAGGGTAGATGAAACAGGACATCTCTCAGGCTGAAAATCCCGACTCGAGCCAGCTTCTCGGTCAATGCCGGGCCGACCCCTTTCAGCGAGCTGACGCTGGCATTCTCGAGGCTCTCAGCGTCATTCATCGGCGCTGCCTGCAGTGATGGCATGCAAGGGTGTGTGGTAACCGGTCACTAGGTGAGATCGATGATGGCATCTATCTCGATCTGCACGTTCTTTGGCAAGGCACTGACCTCCACCACAGCTCGAGCTGGATAAGGTGCGGTTAACAAACCTTCCATATAAGTGTTGACCTTGGCGAAATGTGCCAAGTCTGTAAGGTAGATATTGAACTTGATCGCCTGGTTCAGGGTGGTGCCCGCCGCCTGACAAATTCCGTCGAGATTCTGAAACACCTGGTGAATCTGGTCGCTGATGTCTTCCGAGACCAGCGTCATGGTCTCCGGCACCAAAGGTATTTGGCCACTGATATACAAAGTGCCATTGGCGGCGACTGCTTGGGAATAGATGCCGATAGCCGCGGGTGCTGCAGAAGTGCTGATAAATGCCTTGGCCATGATTCAACTTCTCATTCGAGTAATTTTGGTGACGCCTTTGATGATCCGTAGGCGTTTGATGACTCTCGCCAGGTGCACGCGGTCGCGAACGGCTAGCACCAGATTGACGGTGGACAGATGCGCGTCGCGCTCCATCATGCTAATTCGATCGACATTGGCATCAGCATTAGTGATCGTGGAGGCGAGTACCGCAATAATGCCCTTCTCATGCTCGAGCTCGACCCGCAGTTCCACAGAAAATTCCTGGCCGACATGAGAGTCCCAACGGACGCTCATGGTTTCTTCAGGCTTGTTGCGTAACTCTGACATATTCCGGCACACGTCCATGTGGATCACAATGCCCTTGCCAGCGCTGATATGGCCGATAATGGGGTCGCCAGGAATGGGCTTGCAGCACTTTGCATAGGTGACCACCAGCCCTTCTGTCCCCATGATGGGCAAGGGTGTATGACGAATTGGGCCGTCAGCGTCGGTCGCTGCTGTTGCAGTGATCAAGCGGCTGGCGACAACGGACGCCATCTGGTTACCGAGACCGATGGCTTCTAGTAACTGGTCCAGGTAGATCATATTGCGTTCTTTGAGAACCGCGAGCAGGCGCTCTGGATCTATCGCTTCGATACTCGTGTTGTAAGCCTTTAAGGTTCGCTCGAGCAACCGTCGGCCAAGGGCCATGGACTCATTGCTCTGTTGATTCTTGAGGGAATGGCGAATACCGGCACGGGCTTTGCCGGTGATGACAAAGCTTAGCCAGGCTGGATTGGGGTGCGCACCCGAGGCGGTGATGATCTCCACAGTCTGACCACTCTCCAGAGTAGAGCTCAGAGGTGCCAGGCGTCGGTCGATGCGGCAGGCCACACACGTGTTGCCAATGTCGGTGTGCACCGCGTAGGCGAAGTCAATGGGGGTTGAGCCCTGCGCAAGCTCATAGATCTGACCTCGAGGGGTGAAGACATAGACCTCGTCGGGAAACAGGTCAGTTTTGACATTCTCGATAAATTCCAAAGAGTTGCCGGCGCTTTGCTGGATCTCGAGCAGCCCCTTCATCCATTCCCTGGCGCGTTTGTGGCTGCCAGCGTTACTTTCGTCATTGGCTTTATAGAGCCAGTGTCCGGCGATGCCGTTGTTGGCCACCATCTCCATATCAACGGTTCTGATTTGGATTTCGATAGGTAGGCCATGCATACCGAATAATGTTGTGTGCAGCGACTGATAACCATTGGCTTTGGGGATCGCGATATAGTCTTTGAATCGACCCGCCACCGGTTTATAGAGGTTGTGGACTGAGCCGAGGACACGATAACAAGTATCCACAGAGTCGACGACAATACGAAACGCGTAGACATCCATAATCTCGGTAAAGGAACGGCGCTTGCTACGCATCTTGTCGTAGATGCTGTAAAGGTGCTTCTCGCGGCCGATAACTTCGGCTGCAATGCCATCTCGGGCCAGACTGGCTTTGATGGACTCAAGGATATTACTGACATATTCCTTGCGATTACCGCGAGCCGTGCGCACCGCCTTCTCGATCATCGATGAACGCAGTGGGTAAAGGGCTTTGAAACCCAGCTCTTCAAACTCAATGCGCGTGTTATTCATGCCCAGCCGGTTAGCGATTGGCGCATAAATTTCCAGTGTTTCGCGGGCAATACGGCGCTGTTTCTCGCTATTGAGACTTCCGATCGTACGCATATTATGTAGGCGATCAGCGAGCTTCACCATGATGACACGAATATCCTTGGCCATGGCCAGGGTCATTTTCTGGAAGTTTTCGGCTTGAGCTTCGGCCCGTGAATGAAACATACTTTTGAGTTTGCTGACACCGTCTACGAGGTTGGCAACTTCTTCATCAAATTCCTTGCTAATAATATCTTTTGGAATGCCAGTGTCTTCGATCACATCATGCAGCAGTGCGGCAATCAGGCACTGATGATCCATATGCATATCGGCGAGAATGGCGGCAACGGCCAGTGGGTGGGTAATATAAGCCTCACCTGAGCGCCTGGCCTGACCTTCATGGGCGGCCTCGGCGAAGTGATAGGCTTTGCGAACCTGCTGGATCTGCGTGGCGCCGAGATAAGCCTCAAGTTCCAGGGCGAAGGAGTCGATGGTTAGCAAGGGTACGACTCCCTGTTAGTAGGGATAGCCAGGAAACGTGATATCAACAGCGCTCTGGCAGACCCGAGCGCCATAGATAACGGAAAAAAAGAGACAGCGCGCTTGGCAGAGACGTCTGCCAAGAGGCTAGTCCTGTGCCGGAGTATTGGCTCCGGCAGTGTTAGCCTAGATATCTGTTTCGAGGGGGGTTTCGAATTCATGGTGTGCGGCGGCTATATCCAATGTCTTGGGTTCGTCCTGCGTGCCCTCTCTGAGTATGCTTGCATCGATAAAGCCGCCCGCAATTTCGCGCAGTGCCAGTACCGTGGGTTTATCATTTTCAATGGGTACCAGGGGATCTTTGCCGCCGGTAGCGATTTGTCGAGCACGCTTGCTGGATACCATTACCAGTTCAAAGCGGTTATCGACATGTTCCAGACAATCTTCAACGGTCACTCGTGCCATCAGTTTACTCCGAATTCAACAAAGGCCTTGGGGCCGGTTTACAACGACCGCGCAGTCTACCGAATCCATCATAGCTGCACAATGAGTAATTGTCGCCATTTCCTGACGCGTATCAGGCGAGAAGTGCGGCAATCAAGTCTTGGAAGCGCTTTTGTTGCGCGCCAAGCAACAGGTCAGCAGCCTTACCGTCGACAATGCGACCTAGGTCTCGCAAAGCAATATTGAAATCATCGTTGATGATCAAATAGTCAAATTCCTGATAGTGAGAGATTTCATTGATCGCTTCATCCATACGGGTATGGATGATGTGCGGGTCATCCTGACCTCGGCCCTGCAGTCTGGCGCGCAGGGCCTCAAGAGACGGTGGCAATATGAATATATGGGTAGAATCTGGCAATCGCTGTCTGATTTGTTGGGCACCCTGCCAGTCGATCTCGAGGATGATATTGTGACCGCGACTGGCGATGCTTTCCACCGCTTCGCGACTGGTGCCATAAAGATTGCCGAACACCTGAGCAGATTCAATAAAGGCGTCTTGGTTTTGCATCTCGCGAAAGATTTCCGGAGTCACGAAATGATAGTCGACGCAATCGACCTCATCGGGTCGCTTAGGTCGCGTTGTGTGAGAAACAGCGACTTCGATACTCGGCGTGGATTCAATCAGCGCCTTAACCAGGCTGGTTTTGCCAGCGCCGGATGGCGCGGCGACTATAAATAAGTGGCCTCTGGCGGATGTCTTACTCGTCACGGGTGAACTGCCTCTGATCTGAAGGGCTCAGTGTAATGCAATTTTTTGGCGAAGCACTGTAATTTGTTTGCCGGCAGTCTCATAAGGCCGCCGATATCTGTCGCGCAAGGTCGTTGCCCCTATTATTGGCCTACTGGGCCTCGTTTACTTTTGATCAGTGCCAAGGTGATGGCTTCATGTCGCGCCTGGTCGATGCGATAACCCATATAAAAGAACATGCCAAAAAAGGTAAACACCGAAGTCGCGGGTCCGGCTAGAAAACCAAGCTGCCAGATAATATCGGCATCCACCTGGCCCATCATGGCGCCCCTTGGGAAGGCAATAAAATCTAGCAGTATGCCGCCGAGTATCAATCCCAGTGAGGCTGTTGCTTTCACCGCGAAAGCGCGGGCAGCAAAAATAACCCCTTCTCGCCTCTCTCCGACCTCGAGTTCATGTTCGTCGGTGATATCGGCAAACATGGAGTTCAAGGTCGCATATAAGGTGACGCCCAGGGCGGACGTGACCACTGCGCTGAGGATAAGCAGATACAACAACGAACTTGAGCCTGGCGCGGGGAACCAGCTGACACCCGCCAGAGACAAAATAATCGGCAGGTTGATATTGAGAATGACAAGCAAAGCTGAGCCGATCAAGGTGTGTTTTTTGTCAAATTTGCGAGTCGCTGCAGGAATAATGACCATGGAAGCCAACAGCCCGACCAGGCTGCCCAAGGGGATGAATTTCAGCTGCTCAGTGGTCATTCCCCAGAAGTGAAATCCCATAAACGGATTTAACACACCTTCGACGGCGAGAATAAAGGTGCTGAGCATCATGCCGAAGAATATCGCGCGGAAAGAGGCATTGCCGAGCGCCTGACGGACCTCTGTGAGGAGCTGTCGCAAGCTGAACCGATGGATGGAAGGGGCTGTAGCTAAGGCGCGCAGGCGTGGAATTTGTCTGGCCGTACCCAGGCAACAGACGACGATGGCAAAGATCATGAGACCGCCAGAAAACAAGGCCCAGGGCGTGTAAGCAGCCTTATTGAGGAGCGCTGGGTTAAATTCTGCGGTGGTTGGAAAAAACAACAGATAGGAAAGTGGCAGAAATATAGCGCCCCCGGTGGCGCCAAATAAGGTGTTAAAGGAATACAGCGTTGATCGCTGGTGGTAGTCAGTGGCGAGCTCGGCGCCTAGGGCCAGGTGCGGGATATGATAAAAGGTCATCGCGGCGCGTACCAGGACCGCGAAAGTCACTAACCACAGGACATTGCCGAGTTCACTGAGCCCCTGGGGCGGGTTGAAAAGCAGAAAGAAGGTGATAGCCAGGGGGACAGCGGCAAACAAGATAAAGGGATGGCGGCGCCCCCAGCGGGAGCGAAATTTATCGGACAGGCTGCCGGCGATCGGGTCCGTAAAGGCATCGAAGACCAGGGCAATGGCGAGCGCGATACCGGTGCCTGTCGCAGAGACATGCAGTACCTGATTATAGTAAAACAATAAGAAGGTGTTGAAGCCCTGGTTCTTAACCGCTTCCGAGATCTGCCCAAAGCCATAGGCGATCATAGCCGGCAACGACAATTTTTTGTCGGACAAAAGACGCTCCTGAGAATCGGGGCCCATTGAAGGGCGCTAAGGTCAAATAAGACCACATCCTGACCCTGAGTCGCAAATCATTTGGTCGAGTGGTTTATTCATAGCAGCGGTGCCGCCAGCGCCTATTCGATATTCTGGATCTGTTCGCGCATCTGCTCGATAATCACCTTGAGGTCAACAGCCTGAATGGAGGTATTGGCGGCAACTGCCTTGGATGACAGGGTATTAGCCTCTCGATTGAGTTCCTGCATCAAAAAGTCCAGCCGTCGACCGATGGCGCCGGATTCACGCAGCGTGGATCTCACTTCTTCGATATGGGTGTCTAGACGATCCAGCTCCTCGGCGATATCTGACTTCTGGGCGAGATAGACCAATTCTTGTTCCAGACGATTGCCGTCGACTTCGAGCTTTAACTCCATGAGCCGTTCCTCGATGCGCGCCCGTTGCCGTGCGTTAATCACCGGCGCGTCAGCACGGACGATATCGGTTAATTGTTGGAGTTCCGTGAGCTTGTCTTCAATGATCTGCTGTAATTCGCTCCCTTCCCTGGCCCGCATGGCGGTCAAGTCGGCGAGCGCCTGGACAAACAGGCTCTGGATTTGTGCAACCAGGTTTTCGTCGTCGACTGCGGCGGTTGCCATGATGCCCGGAAACTTGAGAATATCGAGTGAATTCAGGGGTGAGTTGGCCCCCATGATACGGCTGATTTCGTCAAGCGCATTGCGCAGTTTGTGCACCTGGGCTTCATTAATAGTGAGGGGGCCCGATTCGGTACCTTCCGTATTGATCTTGAGCAGGCAGTCGACCTTGCCGCGAAACAGGCTTTGTTTGAGCAGATTGCGCAGGTCGCCCTCTAGGGCGCGCAAATTATCTGGCACCTTGAAGCTGTGGTCCAAATACCGGTGATTTACCGATCGAATTTCCCAGACAATACTGTTGGCCTCACGTCGAGCAAAGGCGGTCATGCTTTGAGTCATAATGAATAATGCCTGCAAGTGCTTATTAGTGGCTGACCAGTATAATGGAGTTTCATGCATAGATGATTGTTTATAGGAAATACCCATGACGACTGACTCTGTACAACGGCCTGCGGGCCGTGCGCTGGATGCCTTGCGCCCCGTGACCATCGAGCGCGGCATCAATAAACATGCGGAGGGCTCGGTCATGATTGCCTTTGGTGATACTCGAGTGATCTGTACCGCATCCGTTGCCAAAGGCGTGCCGTCATTCTTGCGCGGCTCGGGCCAGGGCTGGATTACCTCTGAATATGGCATGCTGCCCCGTTCGACGAACACCCGCATGGATCGAGAAGCGGCAAGGGGCAAACAGGGCGGTCGAACCGTCGAAATTCAACGTCTCATTGGCCGATCTTTGCGCACTTGCGTTGACATGAAACGCCTCGGCGAATATACCATTCGTATCGATTGCGACGTGATCCAGGCTGACGGTGGCACGCGCACGGCATCAATTACGGGTGCCTGTGTGGCGCTGTATGATGCAATTCGGCAAATGAAGTTGGCGCACAACCCATTTCAGCAATTTGTCGGTGCCGTCTCTGTTGGCATTGTTGATGGGCGGCCAGTACTGGATCTTGAATACACCGAAGACTCACGCGCCGAGACAGACATGAATTTGGTGATGGGTGAGGATGGCCGGTTTATCGAGGTTCAGGGTACTGCAGAAGGTATCCCCTTCTCGCGCGCTGAGCTGGACGACATGTTAATACTGGGAGACAAGGGCATCAACGAACTGATCACACTACAAAAAGCTGCACTTGAGGTTGCTTGATGGAAGATTATCAGACTAGATTTCTTGAATTCGCCATTGAGCGTGGTGTCTTGCGGTTTGGTGAGTTCACCCTGAAATCAGGCCGAGTAAGCCCGTATTTCTTCAATGCTGGGCTTTTTAACACGGGGGCTGCCCTGAGCGAGCTCGCTGATTACTATGCGGCTGCGCTGGTGGACTCGAAACTAGACGTTGATTTGTTGTTTGGTCCGGCTTACAAGGGTATTCCGCTGGTCAGCGCCACAGCTATCGCCCTGCAGCGCAATTATCAGCGCGACTACCCCTTTGTATTTAATCGAAAAGAAGCGAAGGCTCATGGTGAGGGTGGGCTTTTAGTGGGCTCGCCCCTCGCGGGTAAAGTCATGATTATTGATGATGTTATTACGGCAGGCACCGCGATACGCGAGGTGATGAGCGTGATTGCCGAGTCTGACGCGAGAGCGGTTGGGGTTCTGGTTGCCATTGATCGTCAGGAGAAAGGTCAAGGCGAGCTGTCTGCGATTCAGGAGGTTGAGCGTGACTATGGCGTTTCTGTCATCAGCGTCGTAAAGTTTAGTGATATAACGTCGTTTCTGGAAGGCAGGCCAGAATTTGCACGGCAACTCGGCGATATGCGCGCGTATCAAGATCGATACGGTGTTGCTTATTAAGTTTAGTTCGGCAGGACGATAACTTCAAAGCGAGTAATGACACGGATGTTAAAAACGATTTCTCCAAGGCTCGGGCTCTGGTTCGGCCTACCGTTGCCTGAATGTCCTGGCTTGGCTTTTGTCAGGATTAATATACTGCTGGGCGCACTTGTGGCGATGCCGGCGGCGGCGGAGCTGTATAAATACAACAATGAAGATGGCGTGACGGTCTTGGATAGCCACGTTCCTGCACGTTATGTAAAAGATGGTTATACGATTTTAAGTCTGGATGGCAGAGTCTTGGAGGTTGTTGGGCGAGCCCTTAACGAACAAGAGATTCGTCAGCGGGATCAAATGCGAGCGGCAAACGCGATCAAAGATCGCCACGACCTAGAGCGCCAGCAGGCAGATCAGAATTTACTGCGAATTTATGCCACACCTGAAGATGTTATACGCGCGCGGGATACTAAGTTGGTGAGCGTCCGGGCGTTTATTGCCTCGAGCGAGACCAACTTGCAAGGGTTGCAGCTCCGCAAGCAAAACATAGAGATGGAGCTGGCGGACCTTGAGCGCAGGGGCGGTAAAGTGGCCCCAGAAAGGATCGAATTTATGCATAACTTGGTGCTGCGTATTCAGCAGCTGGAGGGCGAGATCTTCGACAAAGGCCTGGAATTGGTACAGCTGAGTGAGACCTACGCGGCTGATTTGCAGCGGGTTCGCGAATTGCTGGATAATGCGCCCAGAAGCTAGGCACTATTGAGCGTCTGGCGCGAGCCCACGGCCATTGGCGTATGGAAATATAGCGCCACTGATGGCTTGCCACTGAACTTCCCAGCCATCCGTGGGCCGTCGGCTGAAATTACTACGGACAAACTGGCTGATTCGGCCTTCCGCTGTGGCCATCATCAGATTTGCAGCAGCTTGTGTTTCCATCAGCGGCCGCTGCCCTTCACGCATCTCTGCCTCACGAAGCACCTGTTTGAGTTGGGTCTCAAAACGCTCAAAAAATTGCGCGACTCTGGACCTCAGGCGATCAGTCTCGCCTGCTAAGGGGTCACCCGTTAGGATGCGAGTGATGCCTGGGTTGCGTTCAGCAAATGTCAGCAACAGATAAATGCTTTGCCCACACTGGCGCTCCGCGGAGGGTTCCTCAGCCAGGATAAGAGAAATTCGCGAAAATATGGTGTCTTCGATAAATTCAATAAGACCATCGAACATCTTGGCTTTACTCGGGAAGTGACGATAGAGCGCGGCTTCAGAGACACCCACCTGCTTAGCCAGACCTGAGGTCGTGATTCGCCCTCCCGGCGTTTCCTCAAGCATCGTGGCAAGGGCCTGTAATATCTGATCTTTTCTTGAGACTTTGTTTACATCTGACATCTTAAGCTACCAGTCCTTAATCCATTGTTCGATGGATCTATTGTTCTATTGAACGATTAAATCCAAGCGCAGGCGCAAAGCTTGCTTACCGGCCCGGGTTTGCCGTGTTGCGAGAAATCAGTGTGCCAACGCCTTCGTCCGTTAAGACCTCAAGTAGTACCGCATGGGCGACTCTACCATCGATAATGTGGGAGCTGCGAACACCATTTTTGACTGCGTCGAGGGCACATTCTATCTTCGGCAGCATTCCGCCGCTGATGGTGCCATCCTTGATGAGTTCCTCGACTCTCTCGGCAGTTAATCCAGACAACAGCTGTCCTTGCTTATCTTCCAAGCCGGCGACGTTGGTTAGCAGCACCAGTTTTTCAGCATTCAGCGCTTCGGCAATCTTGCCGGCAACGAGGTCAGCGTTGATATTGTAGGTCTCATTGTCGGCGCCCACACCGATGGGGGCGATGACGGGAATGATATCGCTGGCGACGAGTAGATCTAATATTGTGCGGTCAATCGACACGACTTCGCCCACCTGGCCGATATCGATAATTTCAGGTGCCGTGAGGTCTACTGAAGCTCGCTCGATGAACATTTTTCGTGCTCTGATTAACGTCGCATCTTTACCAGTCAAGCCGATCGCCTTGCCACCACTTTGATTAATCAAGCTGACGATTCCCTGGTTGACGGTGCCGCCAAGCACCATCTGAACCACATCCATCGTTTTACTGTCGGTGACGCGCATGCCGTCAACAAAACTTGACTCTATGTTGAGTGCTTTGAGTACCTGGCCTATTTGTGGTCCGCCCCCATGTACGACGATGGGATTGATGCCCACTAACTTCATCAGGACAATATCTTGGGCAAACTTGCGTTGTAATTCATCGTCAATCATGGCGTTTCCGCCATATTTAATCACGACTGTTTTACCGGTAAAGCGTTGGATATAGGGTAACGCCTCGGTTAATACCTTGGCGACATTCATGGCTGCGTCGCGAGACAATGTCATTGCGTTGGTGTTCCTTATAGATTGTAACTAACGATAAATCGATGGGGCCACTAAAAATTCAGGCTTGGATCGATGTTCTGTAGCTGTTTCCTGAATAACGATCGAATGCGATCGAGACTCTCTGTACTATCTGCTTCAAATCTCAATGTCAGGTATGGTCCGGTATTAGACGCTCTCACAAGGCCCCAGCCATCGACGTAGTCAACTCTGATTCCGTCAATTGTTGTGATTGTTCCATTATCGAAATTACCATTGCTGACAATGTTCTCAATGATAGAAAATTTATCGGCCTCACTAACAACAACCTTCAGCTCTGGCGTGGAAATGCTCTTCGGAAATTCTGCCATTAGCTCGGCAAGGCCCGTGTTCTGTGACCCAACAATTTCTAGCAGGCGCGCACCCGCATAAATACCATCATCAAACCCGTACCAGCGTTCACCGAAGCAGATATGGCCAGAAAACTCGCCGCCCAGTGCTGCTTCCGTTTCTGCCATTTTCTCCTTTAGGTAGGAGTGGCCACTGCGGCATACGATAGGCCTGCCGCCAAACCCGCTGATGACACCGCTGAGGTTCTTTGTGCACTTTACGTCATAGACGACATCTGAGCCAGGGTTGCGGGACACCACATCTTTGGCAAACAGCATGAGCAGTTCATCTGGTGGCACAATGTTGCCGTCACTGGTGACGGCAACCATGCGATCGCCATCTCCATCAAGGGCAATGCCTAGGTCAGCATTTTGCGTTTTCACTAACAAGATTAGGTCCTGGAGGTTCTCGGCAATACTCGGGTCGGGATGATGGTTAGGAAAACTGCCATCTATATCGCAATACAAGGGAATGACTTCGCAGCCAAGGTTGACATAAATTTCCGGGGCTATTTCGCCAGCGACACCATTACCGCAGTCGACCACGATGCGCATTGGCCTCGCGACAACAATATCGTCGCTAATGGCATCCAGATAATCGTCGGTGAGATTCCTTTGCTGTAAACCGCCTTTGCCTTGGTGAAAATCCTTTCGCTCGAAACGATGATAGAGTCTTAAGAGGTCTTCTTCTGTGAGTGACCGATCGTTGAAGACAATTTTGAAGCCGTTGTACTCTGCTGGATTGTGACTGGCAGTGACCATGACACCGCTGTGGGTCTCCGTGTTATGAGTCCCGTAATAAAGCACTGGCGTTGGCACGGTGCCAATGCTGATAACGTCGACACCAGTAGCTAAAATGCCGTCTATCAGCCGAGCCATAACATCAGGGCTGGAGAGCCGACCATCGGCACCAACCAATAAAGCGTGCTCACCGATGTCGATGGCCTCCGAGCCGATGGTGCGACCGATATCAAAGATAACGGCCGGTGTCAGCGTTTCATCGATAATGCCCCGGATATCATAGGCACGAAAAATAGTCCGTAATGACTCGAAGGAGGGCTCCTCGAGCAGATTCTCGGTACTCTTGGCCGGCGGTAACTCGATGTCTTGTTCGACGTTAACCGTGCGCATAGCCGGCAACGGTTCATCCAGATTACCGATGATTGGTTTGTTTGATGCAGTTGGTGGCGCAGGCTTATGCGGGGTTGAGTGCTCGATAGTCGGCTTACAGCTGATGGATGCAAGGCGGCTGTCGAGGGCTAAAAGCGTCGGTAGATGATAGATCTTGGTGGGTTCAAATTTGCCAGCAGCCAGACCATCGATCTGATTGGACAACAGGTCTACATCACTGATCAGTAATCTCAAAAACCTGTGAATGCCAATCAAGGTGCCTGCTAGGGCAATCAACAGGGCCACGATTAAGGGTAACAGGTAGGTCACCGGGTTAGCTGCAGATGCTTCGGTCAGCGTCGTATTGGGATAAAACTCCAGGGTCCAGTTGGCATTTCCCAAGGCCCGAGAGACAGGCACTCGGTCGGTAAGGTTGCCGACAACCGCGATTTCTGCCGGTGGTGCGTTATTCACTGACTGCATCAATCTCGCCGCACCGGCAGGGCGGCTATCGATTCCCTCATGAAGGGCTGCGATATCAAGATAGACAAATAAAATGCCCTGCGGCAGTGTGATTGATGGTTCGATGATGGGTGCCGCAATACCCAGGAGCCATCTGCCGTTAAGACTAATGGCTTCGGGATTGGCCATATGTCCTGTTTCGACCTGGTTCACCAGATCCAATGACGCGAAGGTAAAGAGTGGTGTGTTGTCAGGGTCAACTCGTGCCTCACCTGCGCGGAGTAGGCGGACCCACATGGCGTGGGGGATTGCGTCTTTGATTCTGGCTTCCTCCAGGGTGATCAGCGTTGAGTCGCCTTGGTCCAACAATTGAACGAGGCCGCGCTTCGACGCCAGGTCTTGGATCAGATGGGCTAGATGTTGTTGCTGATAGTTGGCGTTCAGTTGCAAGTAGTCTGCGGCGTCACTGATCATTTTTTCACGGTAGGTCTGGTTTGACTGGGGCTGAACAAGCACCAGGCTAAGCGTGGTTGCGATAATCAAAGCAAGGCTAAAGGCGATGGCGGGGAGTTTGCCAACAGCCAACAGCAGGTCTCTATGGTTGCTTTTCACCTGTGTACCCTCACTGTTGACCAGTAGAGCCAAAGCCGTCCGTACCACGTTGTGAATGGCTGAATTCTTCTACCAGCATTAATGGAGCCTGAATGACCGGAATCAGGACTAATTGTGCAATTCTGTCTCCCGGCGCAATCAAAAAGGTCGATTCGCTGCGATTCCAAAGGGAGATCATGAGCTCTCCCTGGTAATCCGAATCAATCAGTCCCACCAAGTTGCCCAGGACTATACCATGCTTATGCCCGAGCCCTGAGCGCGGCAATATGATGGCGGCATATTTCGGATCTTCGATGTAAATAGCCAGACCGGTGGGGATGAGTTCGCAAGCACCGGCGGCCAGTTCTAGTGTATCCGTCAGGCAAGCGCGCAAGTCCATGCCCGCAGAGCCGGGTGTGGTATAAGCCGGCAGTGGAATGGCGCCGCCCACCAGTGGGTTGAGTATTTTGACCTGCAATGCGTTCATATCGAAAGCTCCCGGGTATTGAGCAAGTCAGCAATGACCTGAATGATTTGAACTGAAACCTGACGTTTCGAGGCAATAGCGAGGGGCATGACCTTATCCTTCGAAATAATGGTGGTGCCATTGTTGTCGCTATTAAAGCCAATGCGGTTATCCGCTACGTCGTTGGCGACGATCAGGTCGAGACCTTTGCGGTTTAACTTTTCGCGGGCGTAGGCCAGCAGATTTTCAGTTTCGGCAGCGAATCCGACCAAAAATGGTGGTGTTGGCAAGGCCGCAACGCTGGCGATGATGTCGGGATTTTCGACCAATGTCAGCGTCATTGTTAGTGGCTCGGTTAGTGGCTCGGCGTCGTGTTGTTTTTTGATTTTTTGCACCGCTGCCGCCACCGGCTTGAAGTCGGCCACCGCAGCAACTCCGATAAAAATGTCGCACTCAGCGACGTTTTCCATGACGGCCGCATACATCTCGTCGGCGCTGACGACATTGATGACGGTCACTCGGTCAGGTACGGGCAGCGTGACTGGGCCCGAGATGAGCAGGACTCGCGCACCCGCCTCGACGGCCGCTTCAGCCAGTGCATAACCTTGTTTGCCCGAACTGTGATTGCTGATGTAGCGTACTGGGTCGATGGCTTCTCGCGTCGGGCCGGCAGTGATCATCACGGTTTTGCCCGTCAAGAGCTCGGAGGGGAAGAGCGCGCAGGTGTGGGTGACGATGTGGGCGACATCTAATAGTCGGCCTTGACCAGTTTCACCGCAGGCTTGCAGCCCCTCATCGGGGCCAAAAAAGATCACACCATTGCGACGTAAGCCCGCACAGTTTTCCTGCGTCGCGACGTTACCCCACATGGCCTGATTCATGGCGGGCGCGACAGCAATGGGGCAGGTGGCGGCAAGACACAGGGTTGTCAGCAAGTCATCTCCCCGTCCTTGTCGTAGTCCAGCGAGAAAATTGGCGCTGGCTGGCGCGACCAGTACCAGGTCGGCCCACCTTGCAAGCTCAATATGACCCATCACGGATTCGGTTTCGGTATCTAATAAATCTAAAGAGACCGGAAAGCCTGAAAGCGCCTGCATCGTCAGGGGCGTGATAAATTCTGTAGCCGCGTGGGTCATCACGACTCTCACCTCGGCGCCTTCATCCTGCAGGCGGCGAATCAATTCAGCGCCTTTATAGGCCGCGATACCGCCTGTGACGCCGAGCAAGATGTGTTTGTTTTGCAGATTTTTCATAGTGGCTTCAAATGTTGAATTGAGATAATCCAGGTAATCGGCTACTTGCAGAGTCCCTAACAACCTACAGGATGTTACGCAGGAAGCGGTGGCACCCGTAAAATTTACCGGCTAATTTCGGCAGGGCTAAAGATACCATTTTTCCTGCTGAAAGTGGGGGTAAGTGAACATTCACTTTCGGTGTTTGAAATGAAACCCAGGCTCGAGGTGAAATCGATGAAAGATCAGAACTGGCCAGTAACAGAGCGACCGCGAGAAAAACTGCTGGCCCGCGGGGCTGCGACGCTATCGGATACAGAGCTACTGGCTATTTTCCTGGGCACTGGCACGCGGAATAAGTCGGTGATGCAGCTCGCTGGGGAGTTGCTGCGACAGTTCCGTGGTGTTCGAGGCTTATTGGAGGCAGATCAGGCTCAGCTCCTCGGCGCAAGAGGCATAGGAGCGGCTAAAAGCGCCCAGCTTCGGGCTGCGCTGGAACTCATGGAACGCTACCTGCAAGCGGGCTTTGATCGTGGTGACCCCATGACTGATCCGGTGACCACTGGTCGATTTCTGAAAAGTAAGTTGCGAGGCTACTCACGGGAGGTGTTCGCCTGTTTGTATTTGGACAATCAGCATCGACTGATCCGTTACGAAGAGCTGTTCTTCGGTACGATTGACGGCGCGAGTGTCCACCCCAGGGAGGTGGTCAAGCGTGTTCTGTTTCATAATGCCGCAGCGGTGATCTTCGCGCACAATCACCCGTCCGGGGTGGCAGAGCCGAGTCAAGCGGACCAACGCATCACGGATCGGCTGAAAAGCGCGCTGTTGTTGGTGGATGTCAGGGTGCTCGATCACCTCATTGTCGGTGACGAGCAGGTGATGTCCTTCGCTAAGCGGGGTTTGCTCTAGCTTTGCGCCAGGTTCCTGCGCAGAAACATCAGCGGGATTACACGAATCTGTTTGAACTGCCATTCGCCATCTGGTATAAAGCACGGCTCTCACTGGCAGCCGGCATTTAGTTTGCGGTCGATGCTAAATTAGTCATTTTCAGATACTGGTTCCGGTTGTTTTGGCAATTAGGCTAGTAGTAACGAATTAAGGACGGATGACATGTCCCAGGTATGTCAAGTAACCGGTAAAAGACCGGTAAGCGGTAACAATGTGTCTCATGCGAATAACCGCACCAAGCGACGTTTTTCCCCGAATATCCATGACCACAAGTTTTGGGTTGAAAGCGAAAACCGGTTTGTAAAACTGCGCGTTTCGGCCAAAGGCATGCGTATTATCGACAAGAAAGGCATCGACGAGGTCATCGCGACTATGCGAGCCGAAGGTCAACAGGTCTAACGAGGTGAACAAATGAGAGACAAGATTAAGTTGGTTTCCTCAGCAGGGACCGGGCACTACTACACAACCAGCAAGAACAAGAAAACCATGCCAGACAAGATGGAGATCAAGAAGTTTGATCCTGTTGTCCGTCAGCATGTGATATATAAAGAAGCCAAGATCAAGTAAAGCTGTTTCTGATACGGTCAGGTGGGGCTGTCACCTGTGACGCTCACCGACCGTGTCAACTTCAAGTTCCCCAGTTCGTCCTTGGATGCAAGCCATCCTGATTTCAAAAAGACCGTGGTGTGATCCTCTGTGATCAATGCGGGTCCGGTGAGTAAGCAGGCATCGGCCAACATGTCGCGCCGATAGATCGGTACCGGATTAGCTTCCCCCACGATTGCCCCATATACGGCTTCTCGGTGCTGCTGCGTCGCATTTACGGCTAGTGACGTTGGCAAGGTAAATGGTGGCCTAACAGCCTCTACATGCACCCTGAGATTCACCAATTCTACAGCCTTGTCGAGGGCGTGGCCGTAGAGCCGCGAATGCATGGCGTGAAAGTCAGCGATGGCGGTTGTGATATCGTGGTAGGCGATTGCGATAGAGAATGTCTGGCCGAGGTAACGCAGGTCCAGGTGATACTGGTGCTGCGTATGGATGATGCCTTCGTCTTTCAGTTCTCGCTGAGCGATCGTCAACAAAGCGTTCAATTCGGCCGTCAGAGCCTCATCATGCAACTGATGGAGTATGCCTTGGTGGGTCTTTACGAGTTCTCGGCCCGGTTGTGCGGCCAGCATACCGAGGGCAGAGAGCACGCCGCTGTTCAACGGGACAATAGCATCTGTCACGTCTAATGCGTCAGCTAAGTCGCAAATATGCAGGCCGCCAGCGCCACCGAAACTCATCAGCCTGAAGTCGCGAGGATCGTGACCCTGTTGTATGGAAATGACTCGCAGTGCCTGGATCATGCTTTCGTTGGCGATTCGGATTATGCCGAAGGCAAGCTCGGTCACACTAATCTGGAGCTGGTCTGCCAAGGGTTGTAAGGCGCTCGCGGCGGCGGACTTATCGAGTTGCATGCGCCCCCCCAGGAATGCATCGCTGCGCAAGCGGCCCAAGACCAGGTTCGCGTCAGTCACGGTGGGCGCGGTCCCACCGCGGCCATAACAGGCAGGCCCAGGATGGGCCCCGGCAGAAGCCGGACCGACCTGCAGCAAGCCGCCGGCATCAACAAAGGCAATGGAGCCGCCACCGGCGCCAATGGTGTGAATGTCGGCCATGGGGACCGCGACGGGATAGCTTGCGATCTTGCCTTGGTTAGTCAGACGAATTTCGCCTTCTAATAAAGCGACATCCGTTGAGGTACCGCCCATATCAAATGTCATCAGTCGTGGCTGGTGTGTCTGGTGACCGATAGCCAATGCTGCGGCGAGACCACCCGCTGGGCCAGAAAGCAGCAAATTAACGGCTCTTTCAGCGGCGACCTTCGCGCTGATGGTGAGCCCTGATGACTGCATGATAGCCAGGTTGGAGGGCGCCAGCGCGGCGCTGAGTGAATTCAGATAGGACTTTATCAGCGGCCCGATCCAGGCATTCAGCCAGGTCGTTATGCCCCGCTCGTATTCACGTTGTTCTGGCAAGATCAGAGATGAGCGTGAGACGAAGTAGGCATCGCGGAATCGCGCCTCGATCTGCAGTTCCTGCTCGGGGTCAAGAAAAGAGAACAGTAAATTGATCGCAATCGACTCTGGCTGCAGGATGGCGATCTGCTGTTCCAGTTCATCCAGATCAGCGGCGGTTAGGGGCTCGATGAGCACGCCTTGGGCATCTAGCCGTGTATTGACCTCTAGCAGCAGCTGCTCATCAAAGGGTATTTTTGGCTTGGCGGGTGTCAATTGATAGAGTTGTTGGCGTGTCTGGCGACCGATCAGCAGCACGTCCTTCAGGCCTGCGTTGGTAATGTAGGCGGTTCTGACGCCCTTGCCTTCCAGAGCCGCATTCGTGGCCACAGTGGTGCCATGGATAATCATGACCTGGCCGGCGGCAACCCGTGATTGCAGGCCCATCTCTTTAATGCCAGTCAAAATGGCATCCTGCGGCGCGCCTGGTGTGGATAGCACCTTATGGACACGGATGGTGGCTGCCTCGCGCAGAACGAAGTCAGTAAACGTGCCTCCCGTATCGATGCCGAGAAATGCCCTGGCCATAACAGTGCCTTATTAGTTCATCTATAGATGCGCACCGTATCCCAGGGACGGTATGCTACGCAATTGAAGAACTGCTGATTTATGTGAGATTTGTTATGCCCGAATTGCCTGAAGTAGAAACGACCCGTAAGGGCATCGAGCCCCATTTGCTTGGCCAGAAGGTTCGCTTGGTGCTGGTGCGTCAGGACCAGCTACGCTGGCCGATTTCCGCTGGCCTCGGACAGGCGGTGACGGGCCAGATGATTGATGCGGTGGAGCGTCGAGGCAAATATCTGTTCCTGGTGACCGCAGCCGGACGAGTCATGATTCATCTGGGCATGTCAGGTAGTCTGCGGATCCAATCGCCATCAGCGCCGCTTAAGACCCATGACCATGTTGACTTCGTCCTGGCGAATGAGCAGATCCTCCGATTTCATGATCCGCGGCGGTTTGGGTCAATATTTTGGCTTCCTGGAGAGAGTGATCACTCACTTCTTCGAAGTCTCGGACCTGAACCTCTGACTACGGCTTTTTCTGCCGCCTATCTGTTTGGCGTCTCCCGTGGTAAGTCAGTGGCCGTCAAAAACTTTCTGATGAACAGTCATATTGTGGTGGGCGTGGGGAATATCTATGCCAATGAGAGTCTCTACCTGGCAGGCATTCGGCCGGAAAAACCAGCGGGCAAAGTTAGTCTGGCACGTTATGCGCGGTTGGTAGATCGCGTTAAAGAGGTTCTTGCCAGCGCCATAGAGGCCGGTGGGACGACATTACGGGATTTCGTTCATGAGGATGGCTCGCCGGGCTACTTTAAGCAGTCATTGCATGTCTATGGGCGTGGTGGTGAGGCCTGTTTGGGCTGCGCCGGGATCCTCAAAGAGGTGCGGCTGGGTCAGAGAACCACTGTGTTTTGTTCGCGATGCCAGCGTTAGTGCGGTGTGCCGCCATGCCCGTCCATCCAACCTAGTAGGCTGCGGGTGGCGAATTAACCGACTTCGCCATTAGACAGTGCTTTTGCCACAGAAGGATGAACGAAGCGACTGATGTCGCCGCCATAGCTCGCAATCTGACGAACCAGGGTTGAGGAGATGTATGAAAACTCTTCTGAGGGCGCCAGAAAGACCGTTTCGAGACCCGGCTGCAGGATTCGGTTCATGCTCAGCATTTGAAATTCATATTCAAAGTCGGTCACCGTTCGAATGCCCTTGAGTATGACTTCCGCGCCGACTTCTTTCGCAAAATCGACGGTCAAGGTGTTGAAACCGATGACTTCGACGTTACTCACGTGGGCCAGTGCCTCGCGCGCCAGGTTGACCCTGACTTCGAGTATGCTGGGGCTTTTGTGGGGACTGGTTGCGATACCCAGTATCACGTTGTCAAAAATTTCGGCGGCACGCTCGACAAGGTCAGCATGGCCGTTGTGAATCGGATTAAACGTACCAGGGTAAAGAACAGTGGTCATTGCTAGTCGCCGGCCCTATTGAAGAGGGCCTAATAATACATGACCAGGTTGGATCTGCCACCTTTCTTGCAGCATTCTGCGGCTCGCCAAATTCACTGACTAAGGGAAGCCGGGTTGACGATCTCATCAATGGGCCGTTGACGACACAAACAATAGTGGACGCTGCCGGCGCGCTTTTGCCGATGGATTTCCCAGCCTGTAGGAATCAGGCTCTGAGTCACCGCGAACTCGCTCTCGATATAAACTAAGGCCTCATCGGCAACCAGCTGCTTGGCGACCAAACGGGGCAGCAGGTCTTGTAGTTCTCCCAAGCCAAAGGGCGGATCGAGGAAAATCAGATCATAGGGTGAATCCGCGGCGGACTGCTCAAGAAATTCTCGAGCGGTCTTGTTGTGGCATTCAAAGGTTGATGGGTCGGTGGCGAAGGCTGCATAAGTCTCCCGTAGATGGTGACAAACGAGTCCTGACTTCTCCACTAAAGTGACCTGTTGAGCGCCACGGGACAGGGCCTCGAGGCTCAAAATACCGCTACCGGCATAGAGTTCCAGACAGCGGGCACCAGCCACATGGTACTGCAACCAATTAAACAGTGTTTCGCGAATCCTTGCGGGCGTCGGCCGTATTTCAGCGTGCTCAGCAAAAGATACTTTGCGACTACGCCAATTTCCCCCGATAATTCGCACGGCTTGTTCGAGGTTTTGTTTGCTCATTGTCGAGATGCTCCCAGGGGATTCGCATTGTACTGCAATAATTAGGACAATCAGCACTGGCACTGATGGTTAAGACCCATTGGTGGTCGTGCTGTTCGGTCGCAGAGGGTCGTTGAATAGGCCTATAAAGTCACACAAGATTGGGTTTTAGGGATACGATGAATAACAATGTTGCAGAAGCCAATGCGGAAGGCAAGTCAGGATTCTTTAGCCGCATCAAGACCGGATTGTCGAGGACCCGCGCCAAGCTGGCGACGGGTATGGGGCGGGTTTTACTCGGCGAAAAAGCCATTGACAGTAACCTGCTTGAAGAAATTGAAACTATTCTGCTGACCTCTGACGTGGGTGTCGCGGCGACCAACGAGATTGTCGTCAGCTTGACTGGCAAGATCAGCCGGAATGAACTGGATAATGCTCAAGCGCTGTTTGATACCTTGCAGGGCGAGATGACCCGCTTGTTATTGCCAGTGGAGCAACCGCTGATTATCCCGAAGCAAGATGGGCCGTTCGTTATCCTGATGGTTGGCGTTAATGGTGCAGGTAAGACCACCACGATTGGCAAGTTGGCGAAACGCTTCCAGGAACAGGGAAAGTCGGTACTGTTAGCTGCCGGAGATACTTATCGCGCCGCTGCTGTTGAGCAACTTAAGGTCTGGGGTGAGCGAAACAACGTGCCAGTGATTGCCCAGGCAACCGGTGCTGACAGTGCGTCTGTGATTTATGATGCCCTGGAGGCGGCTAAATCCAGGGGCGTTGACGTGCTCATCGCGGATACCGCTGGGCGTCTCCAAAGTAAGAAGAACCTGATGGACGAGCTAGCGAAGATTCGTCGGGTGATGAACCGTCTGGATGAAAATGCACCGCACGAGGTGATGCTAGTGCTGGATGCGACGACCGGGCAGAATGCGATCTCGCAGGCCGAGGAGTTTCTTAGTGTTGTTAAGGTTTCCGGCATTGCAATCACTAAGCTGGATGGTACGGCGAAGGGCGGTGTGGTCTTTGCCATCGCCAAACAATTGGCAATTCCCATACGGTTTATCGGTGTTGGCGAGCAAGCGAATGATTTGCGACCCTTCGAGGCCGAAAGCTTTGTCCGTGCGATTTTTGCTAAAGACGATGACGGCGAATAACGCCATGTGGATCCTTCGATGATTAGATTTGATCAGGTGAGCAAGCGGTACGCGGAAGGCCGAGAGGCGTTAAGTCGGGTTAACTTTGAAATACCTGACGGCGAGATGGCGTTTCTCACCGGTCACTCTGGTGCGGGTAAGAGCACCCTGTTGAAGCTGATCATCGTCATGGAGCGGGCCAGCCAGGGTCAAGTATTCGTCCAGGGTACGAATTTAAATCGGGTCAGTCGGCGGCAGATTCCTGCGATTCGACGTGATATTGGTGTGGTTTTCCAGAACCATCAATTGCTGTTTGATCGTACGGTCTATGACAACGTTGCCTTACCGTTGACGATCGCGGGCTATCAGCCTCGGGAAGTGGGGCGCCGAGTGCGCGCAGCCCTAGCCAAGGTCAGTTTGAGCAACAAGGAAAAGCAATTTCCCATCGCGCTGTCCGGTGGTGAACAGCAGCGGGTCGGTATAGCCCGAGCGGTTGTAAACAAACCGTCACTATTGCTGGCTGATGAGCCTACGGGTAATCTTGATCCCGGCTTATCTGAGGAAATTATGAATCTTTTTGTTCAGTTCAATCAGGTGGGCGTCACAGTACTAATCGCCTCCCATGACTTAGGCCTGATTTCGCAGATGAATCGGCGGCAATTGCGCTTACACGAGGGTCGACTTATGGAAGATCGGCCGGCAAGCTTGACGGTAGGGTCTGATGACGGACAATAATCCTCGATTGACCTCGGGCGCCAGCGTCTCGGCGCGCAGCCTGCGCGATCGCTGGCTCGCTTATCTGGCAAACCACCACTGGGTCGCTCGGGAAAGTCTGCGTGGCCTGTTTCAGGTTTGGCTGGCTAGCGCCATGACTTGGCTGGTGATCGGTATAGCCCTAGCGCTGCCGACTATTCTGTATCTGATTTTAAGCAATGCCAGTAATTTGAGTGGCGACTGGCATGGCAAGCCGCGTATCAGCGTTTATCTGCAGTCGACAGTTTCTGTGGCAGAGGGCCAGGCCTTTGCCCGGCAGCTCGGCTCGCAGGCGGGTGACGTCAGTAGTCTCGAATACATCAGCCCCGCTGCTGCATTAGCTGAATTCACTGAGCGTTCGGGATTCGGTGACGTACTCCAAACCCTCGATCGCAATCCTCTGCCGGCTGTGATTGTGATTGAGCCGATGTCTCGGCAGGCAGCTCAACTGCAGCTACTGATCGCCAAGCTAGAGTTGGAACCTGAGGTGGAGTCCGTGTCATTTGATCTGGTCTGGCTTGAGCGCCTGTTCGCGATCTTGTCGCTGGCAGAGCGTTTCGTCATTGCCCTCGGTGGATTTTTGGCCCTCGGGGTGTTGCTGGTTATCGGCAATACGATTCGATTGGCGATTGAGAATCGGCGAGCTGAAATAGAGGTTGTGAAGCTGGTGGGTGGTACCGACAGCTTCGTGCGCCGGCCATTTCTGTATCTGGGCTTCTGGTATGGCCTGGGTGGTGCACTCAGTGCCTGGGTGTTAGTGGGCTTGAGCCTGATGTTCCTGGCGGCGCCGGTGGAGATGTTGTTGGCCTCCTACCAAGGGGACTTTGCCGTTTCAGGCCTTGGCTTTGGCGAGAGTCTGTTGCTATTAGCGATTGGTGGTGGTCTTGGTATCCTCGGCGCGACGCTGGCGGTGGGCCGTCACCTCAGCCGCATTGAACCAAGCTGAGCGGTTGAGCTGGGCTATCCAGTTAAGCTATCGCGTTAAATCATCTACTTTCGATATTTTGTCGTATTGGATTGAGAGTTCGGGATTTCCGACTCGTGCCCGAGAACAAAAGGCTTGCGCCGGCGTTGTTATTCGCAGTCTTGGACTTGGAATGCTAGAATACGCAGCCTCGAAATATGAGACGCTTATGAGTACCGATAATCTACCCCTCCATTTGATGTCACCAGGCGCGAACCTGGAGGCCTATATTCAAGTGGTGAACAGGATCCCCTTGCTGACCGTAGAGGAAGAGCGAGAGCTCGCGATCCGGCTATACAACGATGGCGACATTGACGCTGCGCGCTCCTTGGTTATGGCGCACTTGCGGTTCGTCGTGTATATCGCAAAGTCCTATTCAGGCTATGGTTTATCAGAAGCTGATTTGATTCAGGAAGGTAATGTGGGACTGATGAAGGCGGTTCGCCGTTTCAACCCAGAGTTCGGTGTGCGCCTGGTGTCCTTTGCTGTGCATTGGATTAAGGCAGAAATGCACGAATTTATTCTTAAGAACTGGCGGATCGTCAAAGTCGCTACCACCAAAGCCCAACGTAAACTGTTCTTCAACCTGCGTGGCAGCAAGAAACGTTTGGGTTGGATGAATGACAAAGAGGTCAAATTTGTCGCTGGCGAGCTAGGTGTTGAACCTCATCAAGTCCGACAGATGGAAGGTCGATTGTCGGCGCATGATGAGGCATTTGATGTCGGCCCCGATGAGGAAGATGAGTTTCTATCACCATCTCGCTATCTCGAAGATACGGAAAGTGATCCGGCTCTGATTATTGAAATGCAAAACAGCTCTCGAGGGCGACAGCGCCAACTGGCGGCCGCCTTCACGAATCTGGATGATCGTGCGAAACATATTATCCAGCAGCGCTGGCTGCAGGACAATAAGGCCACACTGCATGAATTAGCCGAGTATTTCGGTATCTCCGCAGAGCGGGTCAGGCAGCTCGAAAAGAACGCGATCAAAAAGCTGCGCTTACAATTTGATCTCTAGGCGTTAGTGCCTGGGGGTTCGCCACCCCGCATAACCATTGCCACGGTCACACCACATGACGCCTAAATTGGTTTTACTGTTTGCCGCAATAAGCGGTTTCCTCAGCGTCGGCCTGGGCGCTTTTGCAGCCCATGGGCTGCGCGGACGTCTCGATCCAAAATTGATGAGTGCCTTTGAAACAGGCGTCGGTTATCAGATGAGTCACACGCTTGTGCTGTTGATCGTCGGCCTGCTGATGTTGCTATGGGATCGTCATTGGGCCCTGCAAGGCGCCGGTTATGCCTTTATGGCGGGTATCGTGCTGTTCTCCGGAAGCCTTTATTTGCTAGCGCTGTCGGGTTGGAGTTGGCTTGGGCCTATCACGCCGTTGGGCGGTCTGGGTTTCTTGATCGGCTGGAGCCTGCTTGGCGTGGCCGTTTGGCAAAAGGCAGTCTAGTGTCTATCGCCTTCGATCCCAGACAGATTCGCAGCTACGTTATTCGTGCCGGCCGTATGACCCCTGGACAGCTACATGCGCTGGAAACCCAATGGCAAAGCTATGGGTTAGAGCCAACGACGACCCCAGTAGTGCCGCAGACACTGTTTCCGAAGAACGCGCCTTTGGTCCTTGAGATTGGCTTTGGTATGGGGGATTCGTTGTTTGAGATGGTGCAGCAACATCTCGATATGAACTTTATCGGTATTGAAGTGCACCGCCCGGGGGTGGGTCACCTGCTCCATCTGGCAGCGGCAGCCGGTGTGGAAAATCTGAAAGTCTTTTGTGCCGATTCCGTGGATGTCTTGACCCACTCTTTGCCTGCGAATTCCCTCGATCGTCTGCAGGTGTTTTTTCCCGATCCTTGGCATAAGAAGCGCCACCATAAACGCCGTCTTATCAATGAAGCCTTTGTCGCCTTAGCATTGGGTCGGCTCAAGCCAGGGGGCGTGCTGCATATTGCGACCGACTGGGCGCCCTATGCGGAAGTTGTGCAGGAGACCGTGGCTTTGAATACCGGTTTCGTTGCCTGTGAGCCACCGATTCGGCCCGTGACTAAATATGAGCGTCGGGGCATACGTCTGGGTCATGAGGTTTTTGATCTTGCGTGGACGGCGGCAGGAAACGCCTCAATCGACCATAAGCAATAAGTCATTCAGAAACTGCAAGCCTCTTGTGGTGGGCTGCAGGCCCTCTGACGTCAAATTCAGCAGCCCCTTGGCCTGCCCTTGCGTGACAAAACGGTTCAGCCCTGCCCTATCCAGTCCAGTATTTGCTTCGTAGGTCGCCCAATCAAACCCGGCGGTTAAGCGCAGGCTGTTCATCAAAAATTCCAGCTGCAGGCTGGCGTCAGCAATGGGTGAGCTGCGCCGGTTTGGGGCTTTGAGGTAGTCGGCGGGGACTCGGGTCTTGGTGGTGCGTAACAATTGACCATCGCTTGACAGTTTGCCGTGCGCGCCAGCGCCAATGCCCAGATAGTTGCCGAATCGCCAGTAGTTGAGGTTATGGGCGCTCAACCGCGCGTCTTTAGCGAATGCACTAATCTCGTAGCGCTCGAAGCCCCGAGCTTTGAGTCGCACGAGCCCTTCACTATAGATCGACCAAAGGGCATCGTCATCGGGCAGGGTTGGAGGGTAACGGTAGAAGCCAGTATTGGGTTCGATCGTCAGCTGATACCAGGACAAATGTTCAGGTTCTAGGTTCAGCCCTTGTTCCAGGTCCTGCATCGCCGCGCTGAATGTCTGGCCTGGCAAGCCGTGCATCAGATCAATGTTAATATTTTCAAAGCCAGCGGCGCGGGCGGCGGCAAAGGCGCGACTGGCCTCAGCAGCGGAATGGATGCGTCCCAGCGCTTTGAGCTGTATATCGTTAAAGCTTTGGACCCCCATACTCAGGCGGTTCACACCCGCCTGCACATAACCGCTGAATTTGGCGTAATCCGTGGTTCCTGGATTGGCTTCCAGGGTTATTTCTACCCGTGGGTCTAGTTTCAGACGCTGCTGGATACTTATGAGCAAGGTGTTGATCGCGGCAGGTTGGAACAGGCTTGGCGTGCCCCCGCCGAGGAAAATGGACGTCACTGTGGGATTGTCGTCGAGCAAAACCAGGTCTTGATCGAGGTCCTGCAGTAATTGCTGGATATAAGCGGTCTCTGGTATCTGACCGCTCACGGCATGAGAGTTGAAATCGCAATAGGGGCACTTGCGTGTACACCAAGGAAAATGGATGTACAGCCCTATGGTGGGAGACGTGAGCATCAGGCCAAGACCTTCGCAAGCGCCCGTAGTGCTTGGCCACGATGGCTCACCTGGTATTTCTCTTGGGGTGAGAGCTCGGCCGCGCATCGACCCAGCACTGGATCAAAAAATAAGGGGTCGTAGCCGAACCCGTGCTGGCCCCTGGGCGCGCGCAGAATGATCCCTGGCCAGCGCCCTGAGGCGATGATGGGTGTCGGGTCGAGCGCATGTCTGAGCATCACGATGACGCAATAGAAATTTGCGGTGCGGGCGTCGTCCTCAATGTCTGTCATGGCGGTCAGCAAGCGTTCATTGTTGTCGCTGTCCGTGGCCAGTTCGCCGGCGAATCGAGACGAGTAGATCCCGGGCTGGCCGCGCAGTGCGTCCACCTCAAGCCCTGAGTCGTCTGCGATCGCCGCCAGGCCACTAATTTGCGCCGCATGTCTGGCTTTGATGATGGCGTTTTCGACGAAGGTTGTACCCGTTTCTGCAGGGCTCGGAATGCCGAGTTCAGCCTGGGTCACCAGATTGAAATGCGGGGGTAGATGGGCCAGCAGCTCGGCGACCTTCTTGGCATTATTGCTGGCGAGGACAATTTTCGCTGGTTGGTGCATAGCTGGTTGGTGCATAGATAGCAGGACTCCCGTCTCAAATGACAGTGGTTGTTGGATAGACGGCTAGTTGGCTCGTTATATAGGTCTGTTTAAGGTTTGGATTACTGGTAATAGTTGCGGCCAAACTCCAGCAGATAAGTTGCTTCACTGCTTTGGGGTTGAATGGAAATTGAATAGCGCAAGGTGTCGCGCTCGTCTACCAGCTGATTCGCCAAATAGTAGATGGCATTGGGCTCCAAGACCTCGGTAAAGTCGAGAACAGACTGCTGGTTTAATAAATTGGTGACCGTGCCGTGAATGCTTGCTGTGACCGGGTCACCCTGCTCTCCTGTCTCGCTGGTTTTGCGGATTGAAATATTCGTCACCATTCGATTGTCGGCGCGAATAATACCATGCAGTTTGGCGACCTCAGCGGGAATCAACCGGCTGCTCAAGGTCGTGTAATGGATATCATATCCTTGCCATTGAATAGGCGGATCCGCCAGGCATGGGTTCCAGCCGACCATGGTCATCAGCATTACTGGCAACCACTGAACGCGGGCTAACATTGCTGAACCCAAGGCGGCAGGTAGCCTGGCTGAATGATACGCACGGATTTGTGAGTCTTGTTTTGGCCCTTCTCTACCATCACACGGGTCTGAGGTACTGAAAATAAATTGCCCAGATATTTTTTCAAATACTGATTCGCCTTGCCATCTATGGGCATCGCCCGGATTTTAAGTTTCAACTGATCGGTATCGACCTCGAGCCGATCAATAGTTGATTTCGGAATGACCTTGAGTTCGAGAATGAGATCCTCGCCTTGCCAGCGAAACATGACCGTTAGGGCAGCCCAATAATGATACCCGGTGGAATACCCAGAAATTGCGCCAGGGGCGCGATAACCAAATAATTATCGATTAAATTCAGACCTACAAAGACGAGGATAATCGAGAGGTCAAGACCGCCCATGGGGGGTAGTAATTTTCTCGCCGGGGCGCAGATCGGCTCGACGATCTGGTAGACCAGACTCAGCGCCGGGTGGCCAGATTGTGGCGCAATCCAACTGGCAATCACCATCACGACCAAGGCGATGAAGTAGATGTTGAAGATCGTCGAGAACATACCAAGCAACACCCAGGCAATATAAAGCACGGAAAACATTGGGTAGCCGGCCAGCGTCATGATCAATGTAACCGCGACCAATTGAACACAGAAAGCCACGGCCAGGGTCGCGAGATCAACGCCCATGATGGTGGGCAATAGCTGGCGGAAGGGCCGAATAACCGGGTCGGTCAATTTGACGATACCCTGGCAGACGGGATTGTAGTAGTCCACACGGGAAATTTGCATCAGCAAGCGCAGCATCAACAGGATCATATAGATGCCGAAGGATGATTGAATCAAGTAGATGCCGGCGTTCGCGAGATTTTGTTCCATAGTGTCCCTGATCCGTGCTCTGCGTGAGCATTTTTGGTGCGCGTTCTCGGCTGGTAAGTCCAGACTCATCAGCGGGTAATGTGTGAATGTTACTCGAATTATACCCGCGGCTGTAAAATTTTGTGCACCACGCCGCGTTATTAGGCGTCCTCAGGCACCAGGGTCGAGTCGCCCTTGCCTGCCCGTTCGCCAAAAATGGCAGTACCAACTCTGACCCAGGTACTGCCCTCAGCGATGGCGGCTTCTATGTCGGCTGACATGCCCATAGACAATTGATCAAAACCAGGCAGGTCAGCGCCATAGTGTTGCTGGGCCGTGTTGAGCAGTTCACGAAGTTGGCGAAAAGGTCGCCGTTGGGCATCTAAGGTCCTGGCCGCTTTGGGTATCGCCATTAAACCGCGAAGTGCCAGGTTAGGCAGTGGCAAAATAGTGTCGATCAAAGACATCAGGTCGGCGGCCAATACACCCGCTTTCGAGTCTTCGGCGTCGATATTCACTTGAATCAGGACGTTTAACGGCGGCCGCGCAGCGGTTCGCTGATGTGCCAGACGGGCGGCAATCTTGCTGCTGGCGAGGGTGTGAACCCAATCAAAGTGCTCGGCGATTGGCCGCGTCTTGTTTGACTGGATGGCGCCAATATAATGCCACTGCAGAGCGTCGGTGTCTGTTTCGCTGAAGGCCAGCATCTTGTCCAGCGCCTCCTGCAAATAATTCTCACCGAAGTCGCGCTGGCCTGTGGCGAGTGCTGCCTGGAGGTCAGTAATAGGACGGGTTTTGCTGACTGCCAGCAGCGAGACCGAATCGGTACCTCGATTGTAGTGTTTGGACAGTTCGACGATTTGCTGCCGGACTCGCGTCAGATTCGCAGCAATGGCCTCGTCATGATGGTCTATCGTTCGCGTGGTGCTCAAGAGTTCACTCGATCCTTTGTCTGGTGATGCGGTTCAGCTTTTTGCCCTTTTATGCTATCCGTCAGATTTTATTACCGGTGGGTTACAGTCCATCGGTGGAACGGTGGTGTCTTCGTTCATTCGATAATACTATTTAGCCCTTTAGCCTGCGGTTACCCGCTAGGCGTTGGCTCGGAGCATTTAATCTGTCGTCGTGTCCTTTCAGGCGTCTGTGTCAGGGCCAGCGAGCCGCGTAGATGGCCTTGCCGCATGCTACTAGCCGATAAGTTACTTGATGAAGGCCAATCTCATGGATATTACAGAACTGCTCGCATTTAGTGAGAAACAAGGGGCATCGGACCTGCATTTATCCGCTGGGTTGCCGCCAATGATCAGAGTGGATGGTGACATTCGGCGAATCAATTTGCCAGCCCTCGATCACAAAGAAGTCCATTCATTAATCTATGAGATCATGAATGACAAGCAACGCAAGGACTATGAGGAGATCTTCGAGTGCGATTTTTCCTTTGAAATTCCCGGTATTGCGCGTTTTCGAGTCAATGCATTCAACCAAAATCGCGGTTCCGGCGCTGTGTTTCGGACCATCCCCTCCAAGGTCTTGACCATGGATGATCTAGGGATGGGGCAGATATTCAAGAACATCGCAGAAACCCCCCGCGGCCTGATCACTGTCACAGGACCCACCGGTTCTGGCAAGAGCACGACCCTCGCAGCCATGATGGATTACATTAACGATAACCGCTATCAGCATATTCTGACTGTGGAAGATCCCATCGAATTTGTGCATGAGAGCAAAAAGTGTCTGATTAATCAGCGCGAGGTGCATCGTGACACCCTGGGCTTTAACGAAGCGTTACGGTCGGCTTTGCGTGAGGACCCGGACATTATTCTGGTAGGCGAGATGCGCGACCTGGAAACTATCAGGCTGGCGTTAGAAGCGGCAGAAACCGGTCATATGGTATTCGGTACGCTGCATACCTCGTCTGCGGCGAAGACCATCGACCGGGTCATAGATGTCTTTCCGGCGTCAGAGAAGTCTATGGTGCGCTCCATGTTGTCAGAGTCGCTATCAGCGGTCATATCGCAAAATCTGCTGAAGAAAATTGGTGGTGGCCGGGTCGCGGCTCACGAAATCATGCTGTGTACTCCGGCGATCAGGAACCTGATTCGTGAGGACAAGGTGGCGCAGATGTACTCAGCGATTCAGACGGGGGGTAATTTGGGGATGCAGACGCTGGATCAGTGCCTGCGTGCGCTCGTTGACAAGAAGCTCATTAGCCTGGAGCAAGCCCGCGAAAAAGCAAAAATACCTGCTGACTTCAAATAAAGCCCAGTGAGGTCCCATGATCGATTTTGACAAGTTACTGAAGGTGGTTGTGGAGCGGGGAGCCTCGGATCTATTTATTACCGCCGGCTTGCCGCCCTCGGTGAAAGTCAGCGGACGTATGCTGCCTTTACTGAAAACCCCCTTAACGCCCGAGCAAGTCCGCGAAATGGTTCACAGCACCATGACCGAAGCGCAGGTTCAGGAATTTGAGGCTGAGCGGGAGTGTAACTTTGCTATCCACTCGCCTATTGCTGGGCGATTTCGAATCAGCGCTTTTTATCAGCGGAATTTTGCTGGCATGGTCTTGCGGCGTATAGAAACCCATATTCCCAGTGTGGATGACTTGAAATTACCGGCCATTGTCAAAGATCTAGCCATGTCGAAGCGCGGCTTACTTATTTTTGTGGGCGCCACCGGCACCGGTAAATCTACATCACTGGCCGCCATGATTGGTCATCGCAATGCCAACAGTAAGGGGCACATCATCACAATCGAGGACCCCATTGAATTTATCCATGAACATCAGGGCTGTATGGTGACCCAGCGTGAGGTGGGCGTGGATACGCCAAGCTTTGATGTGGCGCTGAAGAACACCCTACGTCAGGCGCCTGACGTGATTATGGTCGGTGAAGTGCGAACTCGTGAGACCATGGACTATGCCCTGACCTTCGCTGAAACCGGACACCTTTGCATGGCGACCCTGCATGCTAATAACGCCAATCAAGCCCTGGATCGGATTATTAACTTCTTCCCAGCGGACCGCCATCGGCAGGTTTGGATGGACCTATCGCTGAATCTGCGCGGTATGATTGCTCAGCAACTGATGCCCACTATCGATGGCAAGGGTCGTCGTGCGGCTATTGAAGTGCTGATTAATACACCGCTGGTGGCCGATATGATTCGCAAGGGTGAGGTGCACTCCTTGAAGGAATTGATGGGCAAGTCTAACGAGCAAGGAATGCAGACCTTTGATCAGGCTCTGTACGCGTTGTTTCGAACGGGAGATATTACCTATGAGTCTGCCCTTGCTGCGGCAGACTCTGCTAACGACCTGCGGCTGATGATCAAATTGGCAGGGAATGGTCCTGTGGTAGATTCGGCTACGGGGAGCTTGTCATTGGAACCTAGTAGTGAGGACCATGAGCGGCGTCGTTAATGGCTGCTTTTCGAGTGTTCCGCCGCGGGCTTCGCCTTCACTGAGGATCAGGTTGGCTGCGAAAAAACGTTTCGAGAATTAACTGCGCGGCAATATCATCGACAGGGCTACCGTGATCCCCCATGCCTTTTGCAGCGAAGCTAGAAAGGCGCTCGTCTACAGTTTGGTGGGGAATATTAAAACGCCCAGTGAGCCGCCGAGCAAATTTTTCAGCGCGAACGGATAATGGACTCGGCGAGTCATCCATGTGTAAAGGGAGTCCGACGACCAGCAATTTAGGTGCCCAAGTGTCAAGCAGAGCTTCTATCTCAGCCCATTTGGGTATGCCGTCTCGTGCGGCCACAATGGCGATAGGTGTGGCCGAGCCAGTGAGACCCTGACCAATGGCGATACCGATTTTCTTAGTACCGAAGTCAAAGCCCATGACGATGTCTTGCGGGTTAATCATAGCCAGCTGCCGGATTGATCAGATTAAGGTCGACACCCAGCAAGGCAGTCGCCTGATTGCGGCGTTCTGTAAAGGGCGCGGTGAAAATGATATCTGCGTGGGTGGGCGTTAACTGCCAGATCGTTTCGGCAAGTTCCCGTTCGAGTTGGCCCGAGCCCCATCCCGCATAGCCTAGCACGGCGACGATATGGTTGGGGGTATTACCCGATCTCAGATCCGCCAGAAGATCATCGGAGGTACTCAGCGCGATGGTTTCTGAGATGTTTAGGGTGCCGGCGTATTGACGTTCTGCAGAGTGTAGAAAGAAGAGTCGTTCAGGCTCCATCGGTCCGCCTTCTAAGACAGGACAGGATATGGGCTGCTCGAAACCGGGCAACAGGTCAGCCAGGGTCAGGGCCAAAGGTCGATTGATCACCAACCCGAAGGCGCCCTCTAGGTTATGGTCTATGAGCAGCGAAATTGTGTCGCAAAAATAATCCTTGGCCAAGCCGGAGCTATTGAGTGCCACCAAGAAATGATTGCTGAACGAATTGTCAGGGACGTTGGTGGGCATGTTACATGCTTCGCAGTGAGCTGTTTTTACGGAATTGCCAGGTTCTGATAATGAGCAGTTCGTCGGTGGTCTGGCGCAATTCGTCCGAGAAGGGTGCAAAGGGCGCCGCCAGTTTAACGATATCGATGGCAGCCTGGTCAAGTACCGGATGGCCAGAAGATTTTAGGACGATGACCTCCTTGAGTCCGCCGTCCGGCAGAACGGTTACCTGCAGACGAAGACTCCCATAAAGCCGATTGCGTCGGGCTTCTGCCGGATAGTTTAGATTGCCGATTCTCTCAATTTTTCGTCGCCAGGAGTTTAGATAAAACGCATCAGCGCTGGCGGCGGCGGCCATGCTGGTCAGTCGTTTAATGCGTGGCCGCTTGGCATATAGTTGACGTTGTTCGTCGAGTCTAGCCTCTAAGCTGGCAATCTCGAGACTGCGCTGCAACAGGGTTTTTTGGCCGGTGTCTGAGCTGACTTCTGGCGAGGGGCGATCGAGCAGTGGCTTGAGCTTGACCGAGTCGCTCGCTGCTGCGGTCGAGGTCACCACCATCGGTTCGGATTGCTCGACCTTTGGTGCTGCCAGCTTTTGGGCCTGAGGTGACGTTTCACGAATCTGCGGGTCCTGATAATCCGCCGGAGTTGGCGCCGTCAGTTCCGCCTTGTTATCCAGGGTGCCGCTGCCAGCCTGGTTGAACTGGGCAATAAAGTCAGCCTTGACGGGTCGGCGTTGGCTCATATGCTGAGCCAGGGTTACTTCCATGGTGTGGGTTGAAGGTTCTTTATCCGCGAACGTGAATGTGACGCCTAGAATCAACGCGGCATGCACAACAACCGCCAAGAACACCGTGAAACTCAGGCGGTCTACGGAGTTGATTGGCGGACCCGTGATGATTGGCCGCGTCTCGGTAAAAACGGGGTTAGCCGCGACCGGCATGGCAAAGCGTCTCGATAAAGGCCATGTAATCACCGGCAATATCCAGGTCATAGGCTTTATCAAGCTCGCGAATGCAGGTTGGGCAAGTAACATTGATTTCAGTGAGGTAGTCGCCGATGACATCAATGCCGACAAAATACAGGCCGCGCGCTTTCAGGGCCGGACCGACTTGATCGCAGATCCACCGATCACGGTCTGTCAGCGGACGTGCAACCCCCTCGCCGCCAGCGGCCAGGTTGCCGCGAGACTCGCCGATTGCCGGAATCCTGGCGAGGGCATAGGGCACCGGCTCGCCGTTGATCAGCAGGATCCGTTTGTCGCCTTCGGTGATCTCAGGGATATATTTCTGGGCCATGGTTTGGACCGTTCCCTGATGAGTCAGGGTTTCCAGAATCACGCTCAGATTGGAGTCATTCGGTTTGACTCGAAAAATAGACGCCCCGCCCATTCCGTCCAGGGGTTTAAAAATGACATCCTGGTGCTCTGTATGAAATGCTCGCAGATGAGCTGGATCACGGCTCACCAGGTGTGGCGGGCAGCATTGAGGAAACTGCAATGCAAACAGCTTCTCGTTGCAGTCTCGAATGCTGCCTGGTCGATTGAGTACTCGCAGGCCAGCCTGCTCAGCCATCTCCAGCATGTAGGTGGTGTAGATATATTCCATATCGAAGGGGGGGTCTTTGCGCATCAACACCGCATCGAGCTCTATTAATGGACCTTCATGAATCGCCTTAACGCTGAACCAGTCATGCAGATCATGGCGTACTTCGAGCTCTGAAAAACGACCATGCACTTCACCTGATTTGATCAGTAGATCCGACTGCTGCATGCAATAGATTGTCCAACCGCGAGCTTGCGCGGCGAGCATCATCGCCAGGGTGCTGTCTTTTTTTGGGTTGATCGATTCGATGGGGTCCATTACAACACCCAGTATAAAGCTCAAGATCAAAACTCCTCTTCGATGGTCGTCGGTTTCGCCCGGCAGGCTCGCGCGTAGATAATTGTAAACCACTTATACCGCTTATGGGCAAAAATCCTTTGCCTGTCTGCTTGGGATGGATTGAATTTAAGGGCTGTGCTAAAAAATCGAGCAAGTTGCCTACGGATAGTGTTTTACCCAGTTTCGGGCTGGTATTTTAGGATAAGTGGGGCGATATGGAAGACAAGTTTGAGGGTGTCCGGGTCATGGTCATCGATGATAGCAAAACGATTCGCCGAACAGCCGAGACGTTGTTGAGCAAGGCCGGTTGTGATGTCACAACGGCAACCGATGGATTCGACGCCTTAGCAAAAATTGCAGATACCCAACCGGCTATTATCTTCGTCGATATTATGATGCCACGATTGGATGGCTATCAAACCTGTGCCTTGATCAAGAATAACGAGGCTTTCAAACAGACGCCGGTCATCATGTTGTCTAGTAAAGACGGCCTGTTCGATCGGGCCAAGGGAAGGATTGTCGGGTCTGATCAATATCTCACTAAGCCCTTTAGCAAAGATGAGCTTCTGAGCGCCATAAGAGATCACGTTAAGTAAGTTGATTAGCACCATGATCAGGAGTGTTTAGGGAATGCCCAAAGTCTTAGTGGTTGATGACTCTCCATCGGAGCTCATTCAGTTTAGGGAACTTCTGGAGAGTCTCGGCTATGAGGTCATCGCCGCGGAAAATGGCCGTGATGGCGTTGCCATGGCGAACACGGAGCAACCGGACGTGGTCCTGATGGATATTGTGATGCCCGGAATGAACGGTTTTCAAGCGACTAGGCTGATTTGTCGAGGGGAAAAAACGAGTCATATTCCTGTCATCATAGTCAGTGGCAAGGACCAAGAGACCGATAAGGTCTGGGGTCGCCGTCAGGGCGCTCTGGGCTATCTCATCAAACCCGTTGATAAAGCGAAGTTGCTTGCCGCGATGCGCAGCGTGCTTTCATCATGAGTAGTCAGGACGCCCTAGCCGTTTTAACCGCGCTGGCGCAACGAAGCCAGCAGATCGCCGTCGAGTTACCGGCGAAGGAGACGGCCCAGACCCACTGGAACGGCCTGGGATTTAGTCTGTTGGGTCAGCGCTTCGTGACCCCGATGAATGAGGTTGCGGAGTTGATGCGTCTGCCCGCCTCGACCCGCTTGCCGGGGGTTAAACCGTTTGTAATCGGCATCGCGAATATTCGCGGTAGCCTCATGACGCTGGTCGATCTGGCCACGTTTTTTGGCGCTAACTCTGCTTTACCTCGGGTTCAGCGCCGCGTTCTGGCAGTGGAGGATGAGGAGCATTATTTTGGATTTTTGGTCGATGAATCGCTGGGCATGCAGCACTTCCCTAGTGATGCCTATGCCGAGACTATCGATGAGGTTGACGTGATGTTTCAACCTTTTATCAAGGGCGGCTATCGCGTCGCCGGTGCGGTTTGGCCAGTGATGAGTTTGAAAGCGCTGGTTGCAGATCCCGGTCTTGAGACGCTGTCAAACCAGGTTTGAGCCGGATCAGTTAACACCCAACAAGGAAAAACAATGGCGGAACAACCCAGTGGTAAAGACGCAATGATGAAAAACCCGAAGATAACTTGGCTGGTTGTGACGTTGGTGTTGCTCGTCGTCGGTTATATCGGGAGCTACTATTTAGTGCTTCAGGATGTGGAGAAATCAACGGCCTATTTACGCCACTCAAATGCGTTAACCATTTTGTCCCAGGAAATGTCGAGCCACGGCGGCCAAGCGGCGGCTGGCGGTATGGCTGCATTCCCGTTGTTGGCAGAGACTCGCGCTGAGTTTGACACCCACCTCGGCAACCTAATAAACGGCAACGCGGCGGCTGGTCTGCCGCCCTCATCGGCGGCCCAGCAGTCGCGGTTGAAGCGCGTCGCCGCCTTGTGGGCAGAGACGCGAGGCTATGTTGATACAGTGTTGAATAATCGTGCGGCGCTTCTCGCTCTGGATGAGGGTTCTCGCGATCTGTTAATCAACTTGTCGGCGATCCAGCAGGAAAACAGCAAGGTTGTTGCCGAGTTGCTTCGTCGCGGCGTTCCCGCCGGGGTCGTCGTTCGAGCCCAGTATCAAGCGCAACTGGTTGAGCGCATGTCCCATACTATCGACAAGTTACTCGAGGTGGACGGGGTTAAGAATTTGTCTGAAAATTTCAATCGAGACAGGGCTGATTTTATCCAGGTACTCGAAGCATTAACCAACGGTGATAGAGCACTACAGATCCCGGCGGCGAACACGCTGGAGCTTCGAACAAGTCTGGATAAAATCGAAGTGTTATTCCGTTCTGTGTCCGCCAGCACGAACGAAATAATTGCCCGCGCCGAAGAGGTCTCGAGGGCCAAGGCTGCGGCTCAAGGCATCAACGTCGGTGCCGCTGAATTGTTGGTCCGGCTGAGCGAGCTGACCGATGGATATGAAGATGAGGCGGGCCAAGGACTCGCGTCACCTCTGGTGGGCCTTGGTTGTGCGCTCGCGGCTTTTTTTGTGATGCTGATCATTGGTATTCTGTTGTCCCGGCAGGCTAAAAGAAGCGTCACAGAGACCCGTCGTCAGAATGAACAGAACCAGCAGGCTATTTTGCAGTTGCTTGATGAGTTGGCAGATTTTGCCGATGGTGACTTGCGGGTGCAGGTCACAGTGACAGAAAATTTCACCGGTGCCATTGCGGACTCCATTAATTTTTCCATCGATCAGATGCGGGCGATGGTGTCGAAAATCAACGCAACCTCATCACACGTGTCGGCTGCGGCGAACGAGACTCGAAATTCGGTCAGTCAGCTGTCTGATGCTTCCCTTCGACAAGCCAAGGAAATCGCAGATGTATCAGCGGCGGTCAATGAGATGGCTATTTCTATCGACCAGGTCTCCTACAATGCGGCAGAGTCCTCGTCGGTGGCTGAACGTTCGGTAGACATCGCCGGCCAGGGCGCGATTGTCGTTCAAAATACGATTGGCGGCATGGACAAGATCCGTGGCCAGATTCAGGAAACTGCCAAACGTATCAAGCGTCTGGGTGAGAGCTCTCAGGAGATTGGCGATATCGTTTCGCTGATTAATGACATTGCTGATCAGACCAATATTTTGTCCTTGAATGCCGCTATCCAGGCCTCGATGGCGGGCGATGCGGGTAAAGGTTTTGCGGTTGTTGCTGATGAGGTGCAGCGGCTTGCTGAACGCTCTGGCGCGGCAGCGAAGCAAATTTCAGCGCTGGTTAAAACGATTCAAAGCGACACCCATGAGGCAGTCTCATCGATGGAGCAAACCACGGCTGAAGTGGTTCAGGGTACTCGGTTGGCTAAGGATGCTGGTGTTTCGCTGGGTGAAATTGAAGGCGTATCGAAGACTCTGGCTGAAATTATTCAAAATATCTCGGACGCTGCACGTCAGCAAGCGGCCTCGGCCGGTAAGATTTCGAATACCATGAAGAGTATCGAAGACATTAGTTCGCAAACGACGGCGGGTACCAAGTCGACGGCGACGGCGGTAGGTAATTTGGCAGATATGGCCAACGAGCTTAGAGCCTCCGTCACAGGTTTTAAGTTACCGGCCTAAGGTGATGTGGCTTGCCCGAACGCAGTTGAAGCGATTGATAGTGGGAGGACGATGAGCACAACGCAAGATTACGTAGCCCTGGAATGGATCAAGGGTGAGATATTCCAGCTCTTTGAGCAAGCTCAGAATGCGCTTGAGGCTGTCGCTGTGTCCCCTGACGACGCCGGCAGCATGCGGGCGTGTCTGACGGCGATTCACCAGGCTCATGGCACGCTGAAGATGGTGCAGCTGGTAGGTCCGACCCACATTGTGGCAGAGATGGAAGAGTTGGCGCAGGGCTTAATGGGCAAGTCTGTCAAGGACGTCAGTCTGGGCCAGGAAACACTGATGCAAGCACTGCTCCAGATGCCCGGTTATCTGGATCGGATTCACCGAGAGCAGCAGGACGCTCCAGAATTTGTCCGATTGCTGGTGAACGAGTTGCGGGTCGCCCGTGGCGAGACAGCGCTGGTGAATGATTCGGTGCCTTCAAACCAGGAGATCTCAGCCTGGTTTGTTGCTGAGCCGAATGCCAGTGACAGAGCTGCATTTGAGGCTGGCCTCGGCGCGGCGGTAGCTAAGAAGCTGCGAGTGCATTATCAGCAAGCGTTGGTTGGCCTTTTGAAAAAACAGCGCCCGCGGGACAATCTTGGGGTGCTCGCCAAGGTGTTTGTCCATCTGGGTAAACTGGCCGGTGATTCGGCCATGGCGAATTTATTTGAGCTTGGCTCGGCGGTTATTGAGGGTGTCGTCGCGGGTGCGATCCAGCTGGATAGGGCATTGGTGAATGAGCTCAAAGCCATAGACGCTGAGCTCAAACGGCTTGGCGATGAGGGTTCCAGTGCCTTGGGCAGCATCCCGGCTGAACTGGGTAATGGACTCTTGATTCGGATTCAGCAGGCCACGCAAGTCACGCCGAAAATCAGCGCGGCAAGACTCAGGTTTACTTCCACCGCCGCGCCGCTTGCGTCCGCCTCTAACACTAACTTTGGCCCCGACGACGAAACGCTGGCGGCGGTTGCGAATATTCTCATCGAAGAATTCAGTGCGATCACAGACAAGCTCGATCTCTACGTGCGATCCGGCTCGAAAAGTAAACAGCGGATCCTTGACCTGGCACCCGCACTCGAGCAGATAGCGAGCACGTTGTCAGTGGTGGGTTTAGATGAGCATCAACAGACAGTTCTCCAACAGCTGGCCATGATAGAACAGATTGGTAAGCAGGCTGACGAGGCCCAGGATGAACAACTTATTGAGATGGCACGGGCGTTTCTGCAGATTGACGCCTCCCTGCGTGACGTCAGTGGTAAAGGTGCGGGTGCAGAGGTGTTGGGCAGCATTGGTGAAGCCCAGGCCACTGTAATTCGGGAGACTCGTCACGGTCTGGCGCAGGTCAGAGATGTGCTGGTGGATTTCGTCACGGCAGAATTTGATGGCAGGAAACTTGAGGGTCTGGCCCAGAACCTTCGCGATCTGCGGGGTGGTCTAACTATGGTAGGTCAGGACCGACCTGCCAATGTGCTGCTGGCCTGTGCCGTATTTGTTGAGTCGGTGTTGATCGAGGCGGACACTCTGCCGGATGCCCTGGTGCTGGATGACCTGGCAGATGCTATCACCAGCATTGACTATTATCTTGAAAGACTACTCGAAAGTGCCTCTGACCCTTATATGCAGATGATCGAGGTCGCCGAGGCGTCGGTCGCGAAATTGGGCTATGACGTGGAGCGGGTGCTGGCGATGAGCCGTGGTCCGCTGGTGCCCATAGCGCCAAGTCAGGTGCGACCTGCGGAGATAACCGGCGCGACTGACGCACCGTCACTTCATGTTCAAGGTGAGACTCAAGCAGCACTACAGCATCATTCTTCAGCTAATGTTGGCGTTGAAGCGCAGGGGGATGCGTCTCTGATGGAACCGCTGAGTCAGCCCGAAGCCCCCGTCGAGAATCTTGCTGATCAAGAGATTCTGGACATATTTTTTGAGGAAGTTGAGGAAGTCCAGGCGGCGATCGATCAATATTTTCCGCTCTGGCGTGCTGATGAGCAAGACCGTGAGGCGTTGATGGAAATTCGTCGAGCCTTTCATACACTCAAGGGCAGTGGTCGAATGGTAGGCGCGATAGTCATCGGTGAGCTTGCGTTGGCGACCGAAAACTTACTGAACAGCTTGCTGGAAGGCGCTGTTCAAGTAACGCCCAAGATCTACGAAGTTGTTGAAAGCGTGATAGCGCGCATTCCTGCCGGTGTTGCGGCGCTTAAAAATAATGTCCAGCATGAGTTCGAAATCGCCGATCTGGTGAGCCAAGCTGGGGCGCTAATACACGCCGAAACACCCATGGAGACGGCCCTGGAAATACTGCCTGGCGACGCGGTCACAGCAGCCGCGAGTCAGGCGCAAGTGACCAGTGACCCAATCGGGCTTGAAATGCTCGAGTTGCCTGAATTACCTGATATGACCGCGCCGCCGGAAACTGTCGATGGGCCCCAGGTTCTACCGGATAGGCTTTTAAATGACGACGACTTGAATATAGATGAGCCGGATATTGAGGTGCTGGGTCGCAGCGAGGCTGATATTCAAGCGGCCGATATTCAAGCGGCCGATATTCAAGCGACCGATATTCATACGACAGGGCCAGAAGGGATTGAACGCCCAAATGTCGAAGCTGCTGCCGTTGCTCTCGAAGATCAGGCGTTGCTCAAGGTTTTTGTCGACGAGGCTCAGGCAAAGCTCGCTATTATTAATGCCTACCTGGAGGACCCAGAAGCTCTGCCGGGAGCTGTGGTCGGTGCATTCCATAACCTAAAGGGTAGTGCTGGTGCGGTAGGGATTGACGCCATCGTCCAGATCGCGGGGCCTCTGGAAATACTGGCTCAACGGCTCCTTGGCGTTGGGATGCAGCGAACGCCACAAGTGGATGCGCTGATTCGACGGGCTGCCGAGTTTGTTAGGGGTATTGTCGGTGAAAATCTGGCGGATTTATCTGGGCGAGATGTCACCCTGCCGGGTATCCCCGAGCTCCTAGACGCTGTCGCGATCATCATCGACGATGGCGAACGGCTCGCCGCATTTGATTTGAGATTCGCCAAATTGCTAAGTCGACCTACCGAAGTGCTTAGGCGTTGGGACGAGGGCATGGTTGAAATGCTGATCGCCGAGCTTGAAGCTGTGGAGGTTCAAGCGCAGGCCATGGGCCAACAAGGGTTGTCAGAACTGATCGCCGCATTAATAAAAGTTTATGCCACAGTGAAAGCCAGGCCGGCAGTGGAGATTATCGAACTGCTGGTGAAAGCCCATGAAGCCTTGGTCGATATGTTTGATAACGTAGCCGCGAGCCTGGATACCCAACCCGCCACGGCGTTGATTGCTGAGCTTGCCAAGCTGACTCCTCCGGGACTTGAAGCTAAGCCAAGCGTCGAGGGACTGACAGCCGCCGATGACCTTGAGGACCAAATAGCGGCGTTACCAGAAGATCAGATTGATGAGGATGTTCTGCCCCTGTTTCTCGAAGAAGCTGAAGAGCTGATCGAAAGCCTGGACCAGAGCATTCTGGATTGGAGCACGGATACGGGCAGTGTTATGCACTTGGACCGCCTGTTACGGCACCTGCACACCTTGAAGGGGGGGGCTAGAATTTCTGGCCTCAATGCGTTGGGTGAATTGGCTCATGATATGGAAACCTTGCTGGCGCAAGGCCAGCAAACCGGTGTCGAGCTGAATGAAGCGTTTTTTGCATCGCTGAATGAACACCTGGATGAGATTAATCGCCGAGTCTCGTTGTACCAAGACTATATGGCTGGCCAAGTGGGTATTGAAAGCTTGGACGAGCCGCCGCTGAGTCCCGTCACCGAGGTCATTGCGGGAGAACTTGAAGAAAAAATCGATGAAAAAATTGACGCAGAAATTGATGAAGAAATCGATAAAGAGATTCTAGGAATCTTCATCGAGGAGGCTGATGAGTTGCTGGAACTCATTGAACAGAGCATTCATGACTGGAGCGAGGACCGACAGTCGAAGGAGCCGTTGATATTGTTGCTTCGATATCTGCACACTCTTAAAGGGGGGGCTCGGCTCGCAGGTCTAACCGGCTTGGGTGAGTTTGCGCATGGTCTTGAGAGTTTCCTCAACAGTCACGATCACAGCGGTGCACCGCTTGACGATGCTTTCTACCACGACTTGAATCGGCAGCGGGATGAATTAGCAGGTCGAGTAGAAAACTACCGTCAGTCGTTCGTGGCGGAAACGCAAGAGAATAGTCCGGCGCCTGATGACGGACCCGCTTCTGTGGCAGAGGCCGTTATCGAGCCTGGCGCCCCTGAGCAGGGGGCTGTGACCGACCGGGTCGGGCCGATGAAACCGGCGCCCGAAATGGTCAGGGTCTCATCAGATCTGCTTGAGCAGTTGATTAATCTGGCGGGAGAATCAGGGGTTACTCGAGGACGAATCGAACAGACCATCGCTGACTTCGGCGGCGCGATCGAGGAGATGGCAGACACCATCGCTCGAATCCGAGAGCAAGTCCGGTTGTTAGATATTGAAACCGAATCTCGAGAAACGGTATTTGGTAAGCGTGCAGCTGAGGGCGACGCGGCTTTCGACGAGCTAGAAATGGATCGTTATACCCTGCTTCAGGAAATCTCGCGCTCACTCAATGAAGGTTCATCGGACATGATGGACCTTAAAGAGACGCTGCTGAATAAGAGTCGCGATACTGAAACCTTGCTGCATCAACAAGCACGAATCAGCGCCGAGTTGCAGGAGGGCTTGACCCGAACCCGCATGGTGCCATTTGCACGACTCATACCCCGGTTACGGCGAATTGTGCGACAGATCAGTGCCGAAGTAGGCAAATCAGTCCGCTTTGATGCCTTTAATATGGAGGGTGAGCTCGATCGAAATGTTTTGGAGAGGATCGTCGCGCCCCTCGAACACATGCTACGCAATGCTGTCGATCACGGGATCGAGCCAGCAGAACAGCGACTGTTGGCGAATAAACCGGAAATCGGACGCATCAGTCTGCGCCTGTCGCGAGAAGGCGGCAATGTGGTCCTGACGGTCAGTGATGATGGTGCTGGGATCAATGTCGCCGCGGTGAAAACCAAGGCCATTGAGAGAGGGCTGATCAAAGCCGGTGAGCCGATTTCCGATCACGAGGTCAGGCAATTCATTATGCATGCTGGCTTCAGCACAGCGGCAAAATTGACCCAGATATCCGGGCGCGGCGTGGGCATGGATGTGGTCAATAGCGAAATTAAGCAACTGGGTGGGTCTCTGGCGATTGATTCGGCGGAGGGTCAAGGTACCCAGTTTATTATTCGTATCCCTTTCACCGTGTCGATCAATCGTGCGTTGATGGTGGTTGTCAAAGAGGAGACTTATGCGGTACCGCTGAACACGATTGAAGGTATCGTGCGGGTCAGCCCGTATGAACTTGAAGCCTACTATCAGCCAGATGCGCCAATGTTTGAATACGCGGGTCAACCCTATCGGCTGGCCTATATGGGCGAAATGCTGGAGCGTTCCGAAAAGCCGAGTTTTGCGGGTCAGTTGGCGCCATTGCCCGTCATTTTGGCGAGAACTGGTGATACCGCCATTGCCCTGCAAGTGGATCGAGTGATCGGTGCCCGTGAAGTAGTGGTTAAAACCCTGGGTCGACAACTCAGTGATGTCGGCGGCATAGCCGGTGCGACTGTGCTCGGTGACGGTAGCGTTGTGATCATCCTCGACATTATGGCGTTGGTCCGCAATGCAGGTGAAGCGCAGAGCGAGACCCGGCCGCTGGACACCGTTGAGCCGCAAACCGCCATCAGAACAGTGATGATTGTGGATGATTCTGTGACAGTGAGAAAAGTGACTTCCAGGCTGATGGAGCGGCATGGCTGGGAGGTGGTAACGGCCAAAGACGGGCTAGATGCCCTGCGTCAGTTACAAGATATCTACCCGGATATTGTCTTGCTGGACATTGAAATGCCCCGTATGGACGGCTTCGAGGTGCTACGTTCTGTCCGTCGGGATGAGCGTCTCGCAGCATTGCCGATTATCATGATCACGTCCCGTACCGGCGAAAAGCACCAGCAGCAGGCGAAAGCGCTGGGGGTCAACGACTTCCTGGGTAAGCCATTCCAGGAAGCAAGCTTGTTGAGCAGCATCGAAGATGTGTTAGCGGCGGCCCAGACAATTCGGCAGGAATCCCCATGAGTCATGAGACTGAAGCACTTGCGACCTACGTGATACCGTTACAGAAGAGCACGATCTTGCTGCCAGAAGCGAGCGTGGCGGAGATTATTCCCTATGAGCCGCTGCAACGGGTACAAGACACACCTGATTGGTTTATTGGATTGCTGGCGTGGCGTGGTGAACAGGTTCCGGTTGTGTCCTTTGAGATGTTGACCATTAAGCGCGCGAGCTTTTCCCTCGTCAGCGTATCGTCTGCCAGTTTAGTTGTGGTGCGCGCGTTAGGTGACTGGCGAGGCTTTCAATATTACGCCCTGGTGGCGCAGGCGCAGCCGCAGCGGGTAATGATCCATGATGATGAGCTGTCGGATGTGGCTGACGAGATTGCGATGACGGAGGTATTGAAAGTCAGGTACGGCAATCAGGTCGTCTCAATCCCCGATGTGGACTATATCGAGGCCCAGGTCGACCTCATTGCCTTCGAGACTGTGCTGTAGATCTCCAAATCGGGCCTGCAGTAGGCCAATGACGGTTGCCGGAGCGTGCGCCGCGCGTAGAATTCTTGGGCCCAAGCCCACGGCAATGAACCCTTGCTGGTGAGCATCAACCAGTTCCTGCGCTGAAAACCCGCCTTCAGGCCCGATCAAGACGGCGATGCTGGCAGGCGTCGCGCTCAGCTTCAGCAGATTGGCTTGGCCGCTGGGATCAGCGATGAGTTTAAGGTCGGCATCGGCCTGCGCCATCCAGTCGCTCAATTCTTCAACAGGGCGCAATACCGGTGGGCGGTTCAAGCCACATTGCTCACAAGCGCTGTAGATAATGTGTTGCCAATGGCCGGCGCGTTTTGCCGCTGCCTGTCGGGCAACGTGAGTGTAGTCCGAATACAGGGGCTGGATCTGGCTGACGCCCAGTTCAGTGGCCATTTGCACGGCGGTATCCATTGCCTCGCGTTTAGTGACACACAGGCCCAGCTGGATAAGGACTGGCGAGCATCGGTCAATGGGTGCCAAGCGGCCGAGCTGGATGGTCACCTGAGATTTGCCAAGCGCGACAACAGTCCCCTGATATTCGCCGCCCTGTCCGTTAAAGAGCACAACCGTAGCATCGAGGCTGAGGCGCAGGACGTTCTTCAGGTAGTGGCTGGTGTCGCGGTCGAGTTCGATGCGAAGCCCTGCGCCAAGTTCCTGCTGAACAAACACTCTTGATTGGCGCATAGGCTGACTCGATACGCGTTAAAGGCCGAGATTGCGCCACAGCTTGAGGGTGGGTCCAGACTGGTTCAGGGTATAGAAATGCAGTCCTGGCGCGCCCGCATCCAGCAGTTGCTGGCACAGGCGAGTGACCACGTCTTCACCAAAGGCCTTGAGGCTTTCCGGATCGTCTTGATAGGACTCGAGATGTTTTCTGATCCAGCGGGGAATGTCGGCGCCACAAGTATCTGAGAACCGAACCAGGGTTTGGTAATTAGTGATTGGCATAATCCCGGGCACGATCGGAATTGAGATGGCCAATTTGTCGCACGCATCGATGAAGCGAAAGTAGGCCTCGGCGTTATAGAAATATTGGGTGATCGCGCTGTTGGCGCCCGCATCGACCTTGGCTTTGAAAAACGCCAAGTCCGCTTCAACACTACGAGAGTCCGGGTGAATTTCCGGATAGGCCGCGACTTCGATATGAAAGTGATCGCCGGTTTGTTCGCGAATAAAGCTCACCAAGTCATTCGCGTAGGTCAGCTTGACCGAACCCATTCCCGACGGGATATCGCCGCGCAGGGCAACCACCCGATTGATACCGGCGGCTTGATAGTCTTTCAGTAGTGCGCCAATTTTAGTCGCATTGTCGCCACCGAAAGACAGATGTGGGGCCACGTTTGAGCCCGCCGCACTGATATCCAGCACCGCTTGCCGAGTACCGTCCCGAGTTGAACCGCCCGCGCCATAGGTGACGGAAAAGAAGTGCGGGTTAAGCGCCTGAAGGCGCTCGTGCGTCTTCGCCAGTTTCGCCAGCGCCTCATCGGACTTGGGCGCTGCGAACTCGAAGCTGAAATGCACCGGGTGTCGGCTGAGTGATGTCATGGTGGCGGCCTTCTTAAATAGTGCCTTGTTACAGTGACTTGTTATAGTGCCTTGGCCAGATCAATGGCCTTGTCGGTGCGCTCCCAAGTGAAATTGGGCTCTTCTCGACCAAAATGACCGTAGGCCGCGGTGGTCAGATAAATGGGCCGTTTCAGGTCGAGCATGGCAATCAAACCCTTGGGTCGCAGATCAAAGTGTTCTCTGACCAGCAATTCGATTTCCTGGTCAGGCAGTTTGCCTGTGCCGAAGGTGTCGATGCTGATGGAAGTGGGTTCGGCGACGCCGATGGCATAGGAAATCTGAATTTCGCAGCGGTCAGCCAGTCCGGCGGCAACGATATTCTTCGCCACGTAACGACCTGCATAAGCGGCGCTGCGATCGACCTTGGAAGGATCCTTGCCGGAGAATGCGCCGCCACCATGGCGCGCCATGCCGCCGTAAGTATCAACGATGATCTTGCGACCGGTCAATCCGCAGTCACCGACGGGGCCGCCGATGACGAATTTGCCGGTGGGATTGATATGGTACTGAGTGCCGGCATGTAACCAATTTGCGGGTAGCACCGGTTTAATAATTTCTTCCATCACCGCTTCGCGCAGATCTGCCTGAGAGATATCCGGGTCATGCTGGGTCGACAAGACCACGGCCTCTATCGAAACAGGTTGGCCCTGGGCGTCGTATTTGAACGTGATCTGGCTCTTGGCATCGGGTCGCAAAAATGCGAGCTTGCCGGACTTTCGAACCTCTGCTTGGCGTTTGACGAGACGGTGGGAATAGGTGATCGGCGCGGGCATCAACACATCGGTCTCGTTACTGGCGTAACCAAACATCAAACCTTGGTCACCGGCGCCCTGCTCATGGCCGGCGGTCTCATCAACGCCCTGAGCGATATCCGGCGACTGCTTACCGATGGCGCTCAGCACGGCGCAGCTGGCGCCATCGAAACCCACGGCTGAGCTGTTGTAGCCAATGTTGAGAATGACTTCGCGACAGATTTCCTCGACGTCGACCCAAGCATCCGTGGTGATCTCGCCAGCTAAGACGACCATGCCGGTTTTAACCAGCGTCTCACAAGCCACGCGTGCATTCGCATCTTGGGCCAACAAGGCGTCAAGGATCCCGTCGGAAATTTGGTCTGCCATCTTGTCAGGATGGCCTTCGGAAACTGACTCGGAAGTAAACAGTGACGTTCTGGACATATCAAAAGCTCGCTATTGGCTAAATCAAAGTCGTGCAGGTTACCTGTAAATGAGCAGGATTTATAGATACCCGGCGTGATATCGGTTCAGGTTGAATGTCGAAAAATTCATGATTCTTGGGGATTTCCATTGATGTCTCGTGGGTGCTAAGTGAAAATGGCGCTCCAACCCTTCAGTGTTACAACGGATTTGAACATGATTTCATCTCGACAAAGAGCCAATGCCATACGCGCTCTGGCGATGGACGCCGTCCAACAAGCCAAATCCGGACACCCAGGGGCACCCCTCGGCATGGCGGATATCGCTGAGACGCTCTGGACTGGCTTTTTGCGGCACAACCCGGCCAATCCGAAGTGGTCTAACCGCGATCGTTTTGTGTTGTCAAACGGTCATGGTTCCATGTTGATCTATGCCCTGCTACACCTGACTGGCTACGATTTGCCCATGTCCGAGCTTGAAAAATTTCGGCAGCTCGGATCTCGAACGCCGGGGCATCCAGAATATGGCCACACACCGGGCGTGGAAACCACCACAGGCCCTCTGGGTCAGGGCCTGGCGAACGCCGTAGGGTTGGCCATTGCGGAAAAGCTGCTGGCGGCGCATTTTAATCGAACGCTCGATGATCAAGACTTTCAAATTGTGGATCATTGCACCTACACCTTTGTGGGCGATGGCTGTTTGATGGAGGGTATCTCCCATGAAGTGGCGTCTTTGGCTGGCACTTTGGGTCTGGGCAAATTGATTTGCCTGTATGACGATAACGGCATCTCTATCGACGGCGACGTCAAAGGCTGGTTCACAGATGATACCCCAGCACGCTTCAGAGCCTATGGCTGGCAGGTGATCGACCGAGTGGATGGCCACGATGGACAGGCAGTTGCCGCGGCGCTAGAGATAGCCAGGAACGAGTCGAGTAAGCCCACCCTGATTTGTTGCCAGACCACTATTGGTTATGGCGCGCCCACCAAAGCAGGCACCGCCGCCAGTCATGGATCGCCTCTCGGTGCCGAAGAAATCAGTGGTGCCCGGGCCGCGCTGGATTGGTCCCATCCACCCTTTGTAGTGCCGGATGAGATTGCTCAGAGCTGGGACGCCCGAGATCGCGGCGCCGCGTTGGAGGCGTCTTGGGAAGCCCTGTTTCGTGGTTATCAGCAACATTTTCCTGAGCTGGCCGCGGAGTTCAGCCGGCGCCATGGGGGTGATCTGCCTTCTCAATGGCCCACGGCGATGGATGCTTTGCTAGAGACCACGAACAGCCTCGGTGAAAACCTGGCATCTCGGCAGGCTTCGGCCAAGGTGATCGCCTATATGGCTGAGTTGCTGCCAGAACTGGTGGGCGGCTCAGCAGATTTGACGGGCTCCAACCTGACTAATTGGCCGGCGATGCAGCCGGTAAGTGTGGAACAGCCTGATGGTAATTATATTTACTACGGTGTTCGAGAATTTGGTATGACGGCCATCGCTAATGGCTTGGCGCTGCACGGCGGCATTCTGCCCTTCACCGGTACCTTCCTGGTGTTTATGGACTATGCCAAAAACGCCGTGCGCATGGCGGCATTGATGGGTCTGAGAAATGTGCTGGTGTACACCCATGACTCTATCGGTCAGGGTGAAGATGGGCCGACTCACCAGCCCATCGAACATCTTGCGAGCCTCAGAGACATGCCGAATATGTCTGTCTGGCGCCCCGCCGATGGCGTTGAAACTGTGGTGGCCTGGCGCGGTGCCATCGAACGTCAATGCGGGCCAACGGCGCTGGTTTTGTCTCGACAGAGCTTGCCGCACCAGACACGCACGGCAGCGCAGATCGCGGACATCAAGCGGGGCGCCTATGTATTATGTGACAGTGCTGAGCCAGCGCAGATCATTATTATTGCCACGGGTTCGGAGGTAAGCATTGCGGTGCAAGCCTTCACAGAGCTGGCCAAACAGGGTGTTGCGGCGCGAGTCGTCTCTATGCCCAGTGCTGATGTATTTGAAGCCCAGGATCAAGCCTATCGAGACAGTGTCCTGCCCCCTGCTAACCGCCATCGTCTGGCGGTTGAATCGGCCCATGCGGATTACTGGTGGAAGTGGGTTGGCCTCGACGGCCAGGTGATTGGCATGACCCGTTTTGGAGAGTCCGGACCCGGAGGCGAAGTGCTAAAGCACTTTGGCTTTACCGCGGAAAATATCGTCGACGTGGCCAGGAGCATGATCTAACCCATGAAATTTATCGCCATGAAGGATTTGGATCTGCGTGGTCAGCGCGTGCTGATCCGCGAGGACCTGAATGTCCCCGTCAAAGGGGGTCAGGTCACCAGTGATGCGCGAATCCGCGCGGCCTTACCGACGATCGAATACGCGTTGGCGGCAGGCGCCAGAGTCATGTTGATGTCGCATCTGGGTCGACCCACCGAAGGCGTGCCCATCAGTGCCCAGCCAGAAGCCAGCCTGGCGCCGGTGGCGCGGCAAATTGAGCAGTTGACTGGCAAGACGGTCCAGCTGGTAGACAATTACTTGCAGGGCTTCGATTGGGGCACGCAGGATCTGGTGCTGTTCGAGAATGTGCGCGTGAATACGGGAGAGTCAGCCAACGATGAGACTCTAGCGCGGCAATTGGCCGCCTTATGTGACATCTTTGTGATGGACGCCTTTGGTACTGCCCACCGTGCCCAAGCAACGACGGAGGGTGTTGCTCGATACGCGCCGATCGCCTGTGCGGGGCCCTTATTAGTTGCAGAACTTGACGCTCTGGAAAAAGCCGTCGCCCGACCCGAAAGGCCGGTGGTTGCCATCGTCGGTGGCAGCAAGGTTTCCACCAAGCTGGAGGTACTGGATACCTTGTCAGACAAGGTAGATACCTTGATTGTCGGTGGCGGTATTGCCAACACCTTTCTCGCTGCCAGTGGTGTCGAGGTGGGTAAGTCATTGTATGAGCCCGATTTATTGGCCACTGCTCGCCGTTTGCTGGACAAGATCTATATCCCTTTACCGGTCGATGTGGTGGTAGCCAAGTCCTTGTCTGCTGACGCGGTACCCGTGTACAAGCCCGTGGCCGATATCGAGGCTGACGATATGATTTTAGATATTGGACACGAGACCAGTGAGTTGATTGGGGATATCGTTCGGCAGGCAAAAACGATTATCTGGAACGGACCGGTGGGTGTGTTTGAGATTGACGGGTTCGCCGATGGTACCCGCAAACTCGGTCAGGCCATTGCGGACAGCGAGGGCTTTTCCATTGCCGGCGGCGGCGACACTCTGGCGGCCATCGACAAGTATGGTTTGGCTGGTGATATCTCTTATATCTCCACTGGCGGCGGTGCTTTTCTTGAGTTCGTTGAGGGTAAAACCTTGCCGGCGGTGGCAATCCTTGAGCTACGCGCTCCACAGGATATGAATTAAGGCGAGCAGAAAATGAGCAGTACGTTATCAGTGCGGCAGACTTCTAGCGGCGCTTGGTAGTCAAACGAACACGAATCCGAAGGAGTTTTAAAGATGGCGTTAGTGAGTATGCGACAAATGCTGGATCACGCAGCAGAACATGGATATGGCGTACCGGCGTTCAACGTTAACAATCTTGAACAGATGCGCGCCATCATGGAGGCCGCGCAGCAAACTGATAGCCCCGTGATCGTGCAGGCCTCAGCAGGGGCGCGCAAGTACGCCGGTTCGACGTTCCTGCGACACCTGATTTTGGCGGCGATCGAAGAGTTTCCGAATATCCCGGTAGTGATGCACCAGGATCACGGAGCCTCGCCAGATGTGTGCCAACAATCAATTCAGTCGGGATTTTCATCGGTGATGATGGATGGTTCCTTGTTGGCCGACCAAAAAACACCGGCAGACTACGAATACAATGTGGAAGTGACTCGCCTGACTACTCGGTTCGCCCATGCCTGTGGTGTCACGGTTGAGGGCGAACTTGGCTGTCTTGGCTCTCTGGAAACCGGAGAAGCTGGGGAAGAAGACGGCGGCGGCGCAGAGGGCATTCTGACCATGGAGCAAATGCTCACGGATCCTGAGCAGGCTCGTGACTTTGTCAAGCGAACCGGGGTCGATGCCTTAGCCATCGCTATCGGCACGAGCCATGGCGCCTATAAATTCAGTCGGCCGCCGACCGGTGACATCCTTGCGATCGATCGCATCAAGGCGATTCATGAACGCTTACCGAATACTCATCTGGTTATGCATGGCTCCTCCAGTGTGCCGCAGGAATGGCTGGCCATTATCAATGAATTCGGCGGTGAAATTCCGGAGACATATGGGGTCCCCGTGGCGGAAATTCAGGAAGGCATCAAATATGGTGTACGCAAGGTGAATATTGATACGGATCTACGCTTGGCGTCGACTGGCGCTGTTCGACGGTTTCTCGCTGAGAATAAGGCGGAGTTTGATCCGCGCAAATATCTGGCAGTCTCAACAAAAGCTATGAAAGATCTTGTTGTGGCCCGTTATGAGGCCTTTGGTGCCGCCGGACAGGGTTCTAAAATCAGACCAATCTCTCTCGAAAAAATGGCAGAACAATATGCATCTGGCGCCCTCGACCCGCGCCTGTCCTAAAGTCGGTGACGGGGCGCCAGCTGACTGGTGAGCCGTCCGGTCGTCGTTGATTTGTTATCAGGAGGCTTGCGGGCCCATATGTTGGATTTACTCAGAACCGAGTTGAGTTGTGGAATAGCAACGGATGCCGAGACCCTACAGAAGTATGGTCTCGACTGGACGCGCTTTTACGAGCCGAATGCGTTGGCTGTGATTTTTCCCACCAGCGTCGATGAGGTGGTGACGTTGGTCAAATTTGCGAATTTGCACCGACTGGCCTTGGTCCCATCCGGTGGTCGCACTGGCCTCAGTGGCGGCGCTGTGGCCATCAACGGTGAGTTGGTGGTGTCATTCGAGAAAATGAATCGTATTCTCGACTTCGACCCGATTGACCATTATGCAGTGGTTCAACCCGGGGTCATTACGGCCAACTTGCAGGCTTTCGCGGCCGAGCACGATTGTCTTTATCCCGTTGATTTTGCCTCCGCAGGATCGAGCCAGATCGGGGGTAATATTGCGACCAATGCTGGCGGCATTAAGGTGCTGCGCTATGGCCTGACCCGCGATTGGGTGGTGGGCCTGAAGGTTGTCACGGGCACTGGTGAATTGCTTGATCTGAACAAAGGTTTGGTGAAAAACGCGACAGGCTATGACTTTCGCCATCTGTTTATCGGCTCGGAAGGGACACTGGGGTTCATCGTCGAGGCTACTATTCGGCTCGCGCCCTGCCCCCGCAATTTGAATGTGATTTTGCTAGCGGTACCGGAAATGGCAAAAATCATTTCGGTGCTCGAGACATTCCGCCGTCACGTTTCACTGACGGCCTATGAATTCTTTTCTGAACAGGCATTGCAGCATGTGATCAATCACACTGGTGGTAAGCACCCCTTTGCTGAAAAGTCTTCATTTTACGCCTTGTTGGAATATGAGGTTGTCTCGGCTGAGGATGTTGACGCGTCTCTCGCCGCCTTTGAAAGTTGTCTGGACGCGGGTTTGACGACAGATGGAGTGATCAGTGCTAGCGAGACTCAGCGGCGAGATCTGTGGCGCTTGCGAGAGAACATCTCTGAGTCCATTACGCCGTTTACCCCATATAAAAATGATGTGGCGGTGCGAGTCTCCAGAGTTCCAGAGTTTCTTGCGGCTGTGGATGCAGAAGTGGGCCAACGTTATCCGAATTTTGAGATTGTCTGGTTTGGCCATATCGGCGACGGCAACTTACACCTGAACATTCTCAAACCGGCCGATTGGACCGTCGCCGCGTTCAAGGCAGAATGCGAATTGGTCAGCGAGCATATTATGCGAATCGTGGCTGAATTTGACGGCAGTATTTCCGCTGAGCATGGCGTTGGTCTGCTCAAGCGCGACCAACTGACATTCAGTCGTTCGGTGGCCGAGATTGACTTGATGCGATCGGTTAAGGCCGCGTTCGACCCGAACAACATCATGAACCCAGGCAAGTTGCTGGGCTAGACTTCCCTGTCGGCGCTTATTGGGCCTTGCGCGTTTCTGCGCCTGTCTCGGTGCCTACCATGATCAGATCTGCCGGTCTTAAGGCGAATAAGCCGTTTGTGACGACGCCGGGCAGGTTATTGATGGCAGACTCTAGCGCTTTTGGGTGAGTGATCTGCAGATCATGCACGTCGAGAATGATATTGCCGTTGTCGGTGACGAAGTCCTGCCGATAAACGGGTCTGCCGCCCAGTTTAACCAGGGCTCTGGCCACGGCAGAGCGTGCCATGGGGATGACTTCCACCGGCAGCGGAAAACTGCCGAGGGTGTCCTGCATCTTGGATGCATCGACGATACAGATAAAGGTTTCGGCCACTGAAGCCACGATTTTTTCTCGGGTCAGCGCACCACCACCACCTTTGATGAGCTCAAGCTGATGATTGCTCTCATCGGCGCCGTCGACGTAAAACTGCATGTCTTTTACACCATTCAGATCAAATACGGGAATGCCATGACTGCGCAGGCGCTCCTCAGAAGCCAGCGAGCTGGCGACCGTGCCATCGAATTTGTGCTTGATCAGTGCCAGGGCGTCAATAAAGTAGTTGGCGGTTGAACCTGTTCCCACGCCAATCACCGATTGGGTCGTCAGATGATGGTCAATATAGTCGACAGCGGCCTGAGCGACCTGTTGTTTTAACGCGTCCTGATTCATTGATAAACACTCATGGATTGAAGGGGCAACCTTGAAATTGTCGCATCCTGTTTCGACGTGTGATGCTGGAGCGATCAGTCTATACTTTTACAACAGCGTTGCTAAGGATGAAATATGCCAAGCAGGTGTATTCGTCGCAGCGTGGCGTTAAGTTTCACACAATCTCGGCGATTTCAGGGTGATTCCGACGCCCTATCGACGCCTGATGAATGAGAGAAAGGTGAAAAGAAACAATAAGATCAAGCGGTGAGCGGCATCTATCAGGGCAAGTGAACAGGGAAATAGCCAAGTGTATAGTCATTACATTAAGAAGATTTTGGAAGCTGACGTCTATGACGTCGCTGAACAAACTGCGCTCGAACCGGCCGCAGGCTTATCTCGACGCCTGGGACAACAGGTGTTCTTGAAGCGTGAGGACCTGCAACCAATATTCAGTTTCAAACTCCGCGGCGCTTACAACCGTATCAAAAAGCTCGACAGCGACATTCGGCAACGCGGTGTCATCACCGCGTCGGCGGGCAACCATGCGCAGGGTGTTGCCTTGGCAGCACAGAAACTGAATATTTCGGCAGTTATTGTCATGGGTCGCAATACGCCAGATATTAAGGTGCAGGCAGTGGCAGGGTTGGGCGCTAAGATCATTTTGCACGGTGACAGCTACAATGAGGCGGCAGAACATGCCCTGCAGCTTAGTATTGAGCACAACTATACGTACGTCCATCCTTTCAACGACCCAGATGTGATTGCCGGCCAGGGAACGATTGGCATGGAAATACTACGTCAGCACACGGATCCGCTGGCAGCGATATTTGTGCCTGTGGGTGGCGGTGGATTGATCAGTGGCGTGGGGACCTACGTCAAATATCTACGTCCTGGTGTCAAAATCATTGGTGTCGAGGCGGAAGGTTCGGCCTGTATGTGGGCTGCCTTGAATGCGGGAAAGCGAATTCGGCTGAACCCGGACGAGCTGGACCAATTTGCTGATGGTACTGCGGTCCTGCAAGTTGGGACTGAAACCTTCAAGTTAGCGAAGCACTGCGTCGATGAGGTCATTCGGGTCAGCACTGATGAGATTTGTGCTGCCATCAAGGATATCTTTGAAGACACGCGAACAATATCGGAGCCATCTGGCGCGCTGGCGGTCGCGGGCTTAAAACGTTATCTGGCGCGAGAGCCGTCGGACCCGAAGGCCCAGGGGGCCTATGTGGCGATCGTCTCGGGCAGCAATGTTAACTTTGATCGGCTGCGGCATATATCCGAGCGGACCGAGATTGGTGAACGCCGAGAAATCCTGCTTGGTGTTACGATTCCTGAAAAACCAGGGAGCTTTCGACAATTTTGCGCCGCCATCGGCAAGCGCAACATCACGGAGTTCAATTATCGCTATGCTTCCAAGGCGGGTGCCCAGGTGCTGGTGGGGATTCAAACTCATCCTCAGGATGAGGACCGCGACCTGGTTCGAGATCGACTATCGAAACGCTACGCCGTGGTTGATTTGTCAGAGAATGAAGTTGCGGTCTTGCATGTTCGGCACATGGTCGGTGGCCGAGCGGAAGTGGCGGAACACGAACGTCTGTTTCGATTCGAATTTCCCGAACGGCCCGGTGCGTTATTGCGCTTCCTCACCGGTCTCGGCAAAGACTTCAATATCTCGATGTTCCACTATAGAAATCATGGCTCGGCTTATGGTCGAGTGCTCGTGGGTATCCAGGTACCTGACACGGATATGACACGGTTCAACAGCTTTCTGGCAGAGATTGGATTTCGTTGGTGGGATGAAACTGACAATCCGGCCTACCAGTTATTTCTCGCCTGATTAATCGGGTAGTTCGTCCAAGTCGCCCTGGTGGAATTGCCGATACTCGGCCTCAAATGCAAACAGACTGGGATCCTTCAGTCGATCAACATAGAGATGCCCCTGTAGGTGGTCAAATTCATGTTGGAACACTGTGGCGAGAAAGCCGCGGAGACTAATGTGCTTTGCCTGGCCCTGGAAGTCCACATAGTCCACACGAATATGCTGCGGGCGCTCCACATAACCCATCATGCCCGGAATCGACAAACAGCCTTCCCAATAGCCTGCCAGCGTGTCCTCAACCACTGTCAGTACCGGATTGATATATACGGCGAAGGGCATTGCCGGAATTTCTCCATAGCGGCTGTTGGTGTTGAGAATCTCGATGACGGCCAGTTGGTAGGGGATGTTCACCTGGGGAGCGGCGAGACCGATACCGCCGCTGGCATGCAGCGTGTCTTGCATGTCGTGGATCAGTTGCGTGAAAGCGGGGGAGCCAATCTCATTCACCGGATAAGGAGCAGCAAGCTTGCGGAGCACCGGGTGCCCCATTCTGACGATATCGAGAATGGCCATAAAGTTCCAGGAATCAGTGGAATACGCCGGGAAGGCGCTGGGTTGAAGAACAGTAACTTGAATCCTAAGTTAAATTCGCGCTGCCTGACAAGTGGCAGGTTTTTTATGTGATCGAGTCGACAAAATGGATCAGCCGGCATTTGGCCTGTATTGACTATTATCACGGAAGATTATATTGTGCAAAACCCCTGAATAATAATAAAAAAAATGCGGATGGGGTTTTCGCCAGGCAAGGACACAATGAAAAACAAACCTGATTTAATTTTTTTAATCTTCGTGATATTCGGCGTAGGTGTGGCTGTTAACGCTTTGGGCCAAGTGATGGGCTTTTAGGTTGCCCTGATCTGAGCGGTCTGGTGCTGCTGGAGCCCCGTTATGGGGTGCTGTATGGCGAAATCATGCGGAGCACGTTAACGCCACCAGCAAAGCGCTTTGTCCGTGACCACCCCGTCAAGGGGTACATCCCATTCTGCATGAGGCAGGCTTGTGACCTCTTGGCAGGCGTGGGCGATCCCGAGCAGTTTTGGCCGCCGCCAACTACCCGAGCGCCGAGCAAAGGTGCGGTCGTAGTAGCCCTTGCCCATGCCCAGGCGATTGCCTTGCTGATCGAACCCCACCAGTGGTAACAGCACCATATCCAGCATGTTCGCTGCTTTAAGTTTGCGCGGGGCATAGGCAGGCTCAAAAATACCGTAGCGGTTCTTGGTGAGGGTTGTGTCGCTCGGGTTCCAAGGTTGAAACAGCAGTTGAGTTGCTTCCCAAGGTCGTCGAGGCTTGGAGAGCAATGGCAGGTAGAAGGTCTTATTGCCTGGTTGGCGTCGTAATAGCGGTAACAGGTCAATTTCTCCGTCGTTCGCCAGATAGAAGGCAATGTGGCGTGCACGGCGAAATTTGGGATCACGGTGTAGTCTACGGCTGAGTGCGATGGCGGCAAGACGTTGCTGATGTGGGCTCAAACGCCGACGAGCAGCCCTGAGTTTTGTGCGTAGTGATTTGCGCATAAATCACGCCTGAGCGAGTAAAATTCCCCAAATTGCCGCTGTCATACAAGCCCTTGAACCCAGCGGTTCAAGGCGGTGGCCCCTAACTGGCTACAGGCGTTCCGGAGTCCGGACATGCACATTCACCGAGAAAAAAGACCTCCTGGCTAGCGCTTAAAGGGTTTAGGACGTGTTGACTGGCGCACAACCCAGGGAATCTAAGGGAGAGTATATCGCAACTTGTACTCAGCGATTAATAGATTTTAGACGAACCAACGCCTGATCCAGTTTGCCAGTCAAATTTGTGATCTCATCGGCTTGGGAAATGATGACGTTTTCGGATTTCTGATTCTCGTTAATATAGTCGTTGGCAATATTCAGGGCGGCCATGACGGCAATGCGATCAAGGCCTAAAATAGCCGAGCCAGATTTGATTTCCCGCATCTTTTGATCCACATAGCGGGCTGACTGTTGAAGTGCGGCGACCTCCTCAGGCTTGCAGCTAACCTGGTAATCCTTATCTAATATGGATACCGTCACAGTCTGGGCATTGTTCATGGGGTTTTATCCGTCCGCTTGGGAGTCTTGATCTAGAGCCTTGAGACGCATAATCATGGCCTCGACCTTATTTTTGGCTAATTCATTTTTTTCCAGTAACCGGCTGCGTTCTATCTGCCAGCTGGATCGTTCGGCAGCCATCATAGCCTGTTTATGTTCGACTTCATCCAGCAGCAAAATTAATTCGTCAATTTTGGCTTCCAGGTCTTTTATTTCCAAGGGTTTATCACCAGTTAATGAAACGTTGGATACTATAGAGCGCCGGCTTGTGAAAGGTCAAACTTGCCATGGCAGGCATGGTATCTTTAGGTTTTTATGAGGTAGGTGAGTATGGCTCAACAGCGAGTGGAGTTCGACACGTTATCGGCATGCCTGGCTGCGCTTGGCGTACCCCATAGTGCGGCTGAAGTGCATGGTCTGGTAGCGGGTCTGCTGTCCGCAGGGTCAACAATGAGCCCGGCCACGGGTTTGAGCGCCCTGCGTGAGTGGCTGGAAACGGATGTCGTCATCGACGCAACTCACGGTGAGTTGTTGAGCCAGGTTTTCAGTGACGTCGCGGCCGGTCTCCTCGACCCTGAGTTTAACTTTCATCTACTAGTGCCCGACGATGAGACCACGATCGCCCTTCGCTCCCAGGCTCTGGGTGAATGGTGTAGTGGCTTTTTGGGAGGATTCGGTCTGGCGGGACGATTCCAGAATGGTGATTTGAGTGATGATCTGCGCGAGTTGCTGGCGGATCTCAGTAATATCGCCAACCTGGATGAAGAGGTTCCTGAGGATGAAGAAAACGAAGGGGATCTGCTTGAGATCACAGAGTATGTTCGGATGTCAGCGCTGTTGGTGTTTGCAGAATGCACGTCTGCCTCCCTGCACTAGAAGCTACCGGGCGTGACACCCCGGTATTGATCGCGATGCTAAAATGACAGTTTTCGATGGAACCTCGAATGAAAGCTAGCCCGACTATAGCCCCGAAAGAGTTCGTCAGGCGTCGTGCCGATTTAATGGCGATGATGGAGGCCGACAGTATTGCGATTCTGCCCAGTTCCAGGGTCATGGTGCGCAACAGCGATATCGATTATCCCTTCCGCCAGGACAGTGACTTTCGTTATCTGAGTGGCTTTGCTGAGCCTGATTCGGTGCTGGTGCTGGTGCCTGGTCGCGCCCATGGCGAAACCATTCTTTTCTGCCGTGAGCGAGATCCTGACAGTGAACGCTGGCATGGCCAGATAACAGGTCCAGAGCGGGCAATGCAGATATTGGGTCTTGATGATGCGTTCCCGGTCGCAGATATCGATGACATCCTGCCTGGCCTGATTGAGGGCAAGGCCAAGCTTTATTATGCCATGGGTACCCATCGGGAGTTTGATGCCCAGATCATCGCTTGGGTGGACAGCATTGCATTGAGCCAGCCATCGGGCTCGAAACCGGCATGTGAGTTTGTCCATCTCGCTCAATACGTCCATGAGCTACGCTTGTATAAGAGTGCCCAGGAAGTCAATGTGATGCGCCATGCTGTCAGCGCCACAGCCGCGGGTCATTTGCGTCTCATGGCCGAGTTGAAGCCAGGGCTTCGAGAGTATCATCTCGAGGCCGAATTAAATTATGCCTTCGCGCTGGCTGGTGCGCGTACAACGGCCTATCCGTCGATTGTTGGGTCTGGCAACAATGCTAACATTATGCACTATACACAGAATGCTGATGTAATCAGGTCCGGTGACTTGGTGCTGGTTGACGCCGGTGCCGAGTATGAAGGCTATGCGGCGGATGTGACCCGCACCCTGCCGGTCAGCGGGCGATATAGTGCAGCACAGGCGGATGTTTATAATGTTGTGCTGGCGGCTCAGCTGGCGGCTATCGCAGAAGTTAAGCCTGGTAATCACTGGAATCAACCGCACGAGGCGGCGGTGCGACAAATTACCTTGGGCCTGGTCCGTCTGGGATTGCTGCACGGTGAAGTTGATGAACTGATTCGCGATAATGCGTTCAAGAAATTTTATATGCACCGCACAGGTCACTGGCTTGGTCTGGATGTGCATGATGTGGGCGAGTATCAGATAGAGGGTGAGTGGCGGGTTTTCGAGCCCGGTATGGTGACAACGATCGAGCCCGGTATCTACATTGCCGAGGACCTTGAGGATGTGCCAGCACGCTATCGTGGCATTGGTATTCGAATTGAAGATGATGTGTTGGTGACGAAGGCAGGTTGTGAAGTCATCACCGCAATGATTCCAAAGACTGTGGCTGCTATTGAGCAGTACATGGCAAGTAAGGTGGCGTGAAGATGCAAGAACCTATTGATGTGCTGATTGTCGGTGGTGGACTGGTGGGACTTACGCTGGTCAACGCGTTGCGGGGCTCCCGCCTGTCAGTCAGACTGATTGATGGCCAAAGCCCGCCGCAGTTGTCTGCAAGAGCCGCCGGCAGTTGCCAGGGGCATGCGCTGGTCGCCGGCGTCAGTCCTCGAGTTAGCGCCATCAATCTGGCGTCGGAGGCGCTGTTAAAGCGTATTGGTGCTTGGCCGGCACCTGCTGCGCAGCAATGTGCCTACAACCAGATGTCCGTCTGGGACAGTCGTGGCACAGCCTCGATCCAATTTGATGCTGATTTGGCTGTAGCGGATCATCTCGGTACGATCATTGAAAATGACCAGCTGACCCAAGCTTTGTTTGATCGCGGGTTGAGCGTTGACGAAGCGCAAATAGACTACGACCATGGAGTTGAGGCCATTGAGCGTATCGATGGGGGTTACAGGGTCAGTTTAGTAGGTGGCGAAAGTATTAGCTGCAAATTGTTGGTGGGTGCGGATGGGGGCGCGTCGACGGTGCGAGCGTTGACCCAGGTCAAAACCCTCGAGTGGAGCTATCAGCAGGCGGCACTGGTCACTACCATCGAAACGCAGGCGCCGCATCAGGGTGTGGCACGGCAGTGCTTTACCTCGGTAGGCGCGCTGGCGTTTCTACCCCTGGCGAATCCTAGACATTGTTCCGTGGTCTGGTCCACGGCGACGACTGCCGAGTTGCTGGCCCTTGATGATCGCCAACTCTGTCAGCGGCTCACGCAGAGTTCTGAAGCGGTGCTCGGCGAAGTATTGGCGGTAGATCAGCGGTTTTCTTTTCCATTGCGACAGCGTCATGCGCTGCGGTATATCCAGCCTGGTCTGGCGCTCATCGGCGATGCTGCTCACACGATTCACCCCCTTGCGGGTCAGGGCGCTAATCTGGGCTTTGCGGATGCCCAGGCATTAGCCATGGTACTCCAACAATGCCGATTTAACGGCCTGCAGCCCGGCGATATGACGTTACTGCGCAGTTATGAGCAAGCCCGGCACCCTACCAACCTGTTGATGGCGGCTGTCATGGAAGGCATTAAGCGAGTATTCGACACCGATGATCCTGGCGTTAACTGGCTGCGTAATCTGGGGTTGTCACTTCTCAATCAACAGTCAACATTGAAAGGCATGGTGGCGAAATTAGCGGCGGGTGCCTGATAGCAGGCAGCCTTGAGTAGGGCGGCTGAGATAAGCAGCCTGCGGCGAAAATGATTCACGGCGAGTTTGAATGCTTCGCACTGTTCCCTGGACCGGTGAAGCGTTAAACTAGCGCGGATTTTTCTTCACTCCAGTGAGCGTACCCATGGGCCAACGAACACCGATATACACATTGCACGTTGACGCCGGCGCCAAGATGGTGGACTTCGGGGGTTGGGATATGCCGATCCACTATGGTTCACAGTTGGAAGAGCACCATATGGTGCGGCAGGATGTCGGGATCTGCGACGTCTCCCATATGACGGTGATTGATTTGCGCGGGCCGCAAGCCAAGGCTTACCTGCAACATTTGCTTGCCAACGATGTGGAGCGTCTGGAAGTACCGGGGAAAGCACTCTACAGTGCGATGTTGAATGAGACGGGGGGGGTACTGGACGACCTAATCGTCTACCTCGATGGCGACGGCTATAGGATCGTGGTGAATTGTGCCACTCGCGAGAAAGATCTGGCCTGGATGAGTCAGCAAACCAGCGGTTTTGATTGCCAGCTGCATGAACGCCCAGAACTGGCGATCCTGGCAATCCAGGGGCCGAATGCGCTCGCCAAGGTAAGCGCAGTGGTGAGCCCGGAACGAGCAGATCTTATTGCTAAACTAAAACCCTTTATCGGTGCTTGGTCTGGGGAATGGTTTATCGCGAGAACTGGCTATACCGGCGAGAAGGGGGTTGAGATCATTCTGCCGGGGACAGACGCCCAGAATTTGTGGCAAGCGCTGGTTGCCAGCGGGGTTAGGCCGGTGGGTCTGGGGGCGCGAGATACGCTGCGGCTGGAAGCCGGTATGAACCTGTATGGCAGTGATATGGATGAATCGGTCACGCCCCTGGAGTCCAACATGGCGGTCACTGTCAGTTTTGAAGGTGACCGTGAGTTTTTGGGACGGGCGCGCTTGGAAGCTCAGCTTGGCGAGGGTGTAGAACGCGAGTTAGTGGGCTTGGTCTTGCTGGAGCGGGGTGTGTTGCGTGCGCACTATCCGATCTTCAGTGGCGATCAACAGGTTGGTGAAATCACCAGTGGTGCCTTTTCGCCAACGCTGGAGCACGGCATTGGGCTGGCCCGGATTACCGTGGGCGCTGACAATCTTACCGTTGAAATTCGCAACAAAAGGCTACCTGTTCAGCGGGTCAAGCTGCCGTTTGTGCGCAATGGCAAGCAGGTTTATCAGCTGGTTTAGCAGTGTTAGCAGCATAAAACAATACTTCTAAAACGACGTGGTTGGCAGTGGCACCACGACAACATACGAAAAAAAAGGGCGAGAAGATGGTTGAGTTTTCAGGGGATTTACACTACGCAAAGAGCCACGAATGGGTGCGTATTGAGGACGATGGTAGCGTCACCGTCGGTATTTCTGATCATGCCCAAGAGGCACTGGGAGACGTGGTGTTTGTTGAGTTGCCAGAGCTGCAAATGGTCATTGCCGCTGGTGATGAGGCGGGCGTGGTCGAATCAGTCAAAGCGGCATCGGATATTTATGCGCCGATTTCGGGAACCGTTATTGCGGTGAATGAATTGTTAGATGATGCGCCGGAAACCGTCAACACCTCGCCCTATATCGACGGTTGGTTTTTCAAACTGCAGCCAGACAATCTAGGTGATGTTCAAAACTTGATGGACGTGAATGCTTACGAGACATTCTGTGAGAACGAAGAGCACTAGTCGAGGACGTTTAGCGGGATCTAGATTTTTAGACTCATGACTGGTTTTGCACTTCTGCCATGGCTTTTGTCAGAGCGGCGGACAGTGCCTCAATCTGATTTGGCAGGGCTAACAGCAGTAGCTCTAAGCGGGACGTCTCGAGCTCACTGATCTCCGTCAAGGCGCAGAGGTCGGTGGCGGCTTGCAGGCTTTTCTGAAGATTCTGGGTGGCGTCTGCCGCCAATGGCGAGAGAACGTCGCCAAGTCTGACAGGTGCAAAGAAAATCTGCTTCAAGCCGCTGACTTTGCTGCATAGCGCAGGCCGACTGCTCTGACTGTAGACGCCGTGGCCTTCGCCGGGAATCAATAAGCGATTTACTTCTGTTATGGCCAGCTGTGCCGTCTGCAAGCTGTGCGCCAGCAGGCGAGCGATCTCCCCCGTGGGGAGCATTAAGTCCTCGGGTGCGTTAGGGCGTTTGGGGTCCGTCAGCCAAAGATCCAGGTCCGCAGTGATCTGCAGCGTGATAACGTCCAGAACCAGACGCCGTCGAACAATGATCTCATTGGCATTAACATTGATTTGGGCGTCAGCCGTCGGCTCAATCCTGGGGCTCGCCGGCCCAGGGATCCTAAAATCGGTGGCGTCCCGATCAAAAATTAGATATTCGAGTGCGTGAAACCCCAGGCTGACCTCGCTTGAGTCAGTAAAACCGTTCTGCTCTCGTAAAGACTCAGGTGTGATAGGCACCGTCAGATCGCTAATCAGGCCGCTGTCGGGGTAAGCGGGCAGCTGGTCCAGGTAACCGGGTTCAATGGGCCAGGCGTCAATCTGATAAAGCAGTGGCGCGAGCGGTTCGCGCAGAGGCCCAGCTAAAGGGAGGGCCGCAAGGTCGAGAAATGCCAAATGGGCACTGCGCCACGCCGTCTGGGCCGCTTGTTGACGCTGGGCGTCGGGCTCCTGAAGAAATTCATCGATGGAGAGTCGCAGAGATGCGGCATCTAGCATCAGCTGCTGCTGCCGCTCAAGCTGCAATGTCGCCAGTGCGGTGAGGCTCACACTGAGTTTGGCCACATCAAGGTCGGCGGGTACGACGGGTGGCAAAGGCTCGGAACAGGCGCTTAACAACAGCATCAGCCCAAGCGTGAGGCTTCTGGAAGTCGCGATGCCAGTGGAAATTAGTCGCGTAACGAGATGATTGACCATTGGCGCCTTTCTGCGATTTCGCGTAAACGTGGGTCTGGATCGACGGCGACAGGATGATCGACGAGTTCTAGCAAGGGTAAGTCGTTGGCAGAATCAGAGTAAAAATAACTGCCCTTGAGGTCAAACTCAGTTCCTGCCAACCAGGCTTGCAACCGGGTGACCTTGCCGGGACCAAAACTGGGGATGCCGACAATTTCTCCCGTATAACGGTCGCCAATGCGTTCAGGTATCGGCGCGATCAGCTCATCAATGCCGAGCAGCGCAACGATAGGTTCGGTAATGAATTCCAGCGTCGCAGTGACCACCAGTAGCTTATCGTCGAGACTGCGATGATGCTCAATGAGAGCGCTGGCCTGAGTTAGTAGCAGGGGCTGGATAAAGTCCCGCACAAACTCAGTGCGTAAGGCGCAAAGATGGTCAAAGGCATGCTCAGTTAATGCCTGACAGGCAAAGCGCAGGTAGGCGTGAACATCAAGTTCCCCGCGTTTGTACTGACCATAGAAGGCATCATTCTTCTGACGATGAGAAACTTCATCGACGAGCCCCTTGCTGATTAAAAATTCACCCCAGGCGTGATCGCTGTCACCTGAAATCAAGGTTTCATCCAGATCAAATATTGCCAAAGCCAATGTCGTGTCTCCTTGCCTGTGCATCGGGTTGCAGTTTACCGTGAATCTGGTGCTCGCGGCAGGGTAATTCAGCGCGCTGATTGCCCAATGGTCTAGATTCAGACACAATAAATGTTGTTTGATGTATGAATCAGGGTTTCTCAATTGATAGATGCAGATGGATACCGGCCCAACGTCGGAATGATTGTTGCCAATAGCAGTGGCCAGGTACTCTGGGCCAGGCGAGTTGGTCAGCAGGCGTGGCAGTTTCCGCAGGGCGGCATTCAGGAGCGTGAGTCACCTGAAGAGGCGCTTTTTCGTGAGCTAAAGGAAGAAATTGGCCTGGCTCCTGAGCAAGTAGAGATTCTGGGTTGCACGCGCGGCTGGCTGCGTTACAAGTTACCGAAACGTTTGTTGCGACATAAGACCAGTCATTTCGTGGGGCAAAAGCAAAAATGGTTTTTGTTAAAAATGCTGGCGGAAGATCAATCTGTGTCATTTACGCATTCAGAGACCCCAGAATTCGATTTTTGGCAGTGGGTAACCTATTGGTATCCGTTGGGACAGGTGGTGCAGTTTAAAAAGGATGTTTATCGTCGGGCGATGAAGGAGCTGGTGCCACACTTGTCGCGATGCTCGCCCTAGGACACGACAGTAATACTCACAATCTACTCAGCCATTTCCGGATCTGCAATGCTTGAAATTCTTCGCAGGGTGATACAGGAAGTCAACAAGGCTCGTGACTTGGGTACCGCCTTGGATATTATTGTGGATCGCATTCAAGAAGCGATGGGTACGCAGGTTTGCAGCGTTTACTTGTTGAATGAAGAGCGCGACAAGTATGTCTTTATGGCGACTCGAGGCTTGAATCAAAGCGCAGTTGGCAAAGTCACCCTGGAACTCGGCGAAGGCCTGGTGGGATATGTTGGCGAGCGGGCAGAACCGGTGAATCTTGAAAATGCGCCTGAACATCGGCGCTATCACTATGTGGAAGAGGTGGGCGAAGAGCCTTTCAACGCCTTCCTGGGTGTGCCGATCATCCATCACCGGCGGGTGCTTGGCGTGCTGGTCGTTCAGCAACGCCTGGCGCGGCGCTATGACGAAAGTGAAGAAGCGTTCCTCATTACCTTGTCAGCTCAGTTGGCGGGTGTCATTGCCCATGCTCGTGCCACGGGCTCCTTGGCCTTGACCGGGTCCGTGCAGCCGGCGCCGATGAGTCGTTTTCAGGGCAAAGCAGGCGCGCCGGGCGTCGCCATTGGCACGGCTATTGTCATTTACCCCGAGGCTGAACTCCATACGGTGCCGGATCGGTTCACGGCGAATCCCGCGGCTGAAATCACGTTATTTCAGCAGGCGATTCATGAGACCCGCGGTGAAATTCGCGCTATGAGCGATAAGCTCTCAGACCGATTGCGACCGGAAGATTTGGGCTTATTTGAAGCTTACCTGCATATGTTGGATGACACTGCCATCACCGGCGAGGTCATTGAATTAATTGAAGCCGGACAATGGGCTCAAGGTGCCTTAAAAGTGATTATCGAGTCTCACGTGGCGAGCTTTCAGGCGATGGAAGACGCTTACTTGCGTGAGCGTGGCACAGATGTGCTGGACCTGGGGCGCCGAGTCCTGGCGAAATTGCAACAGGGTGAAGATCGGCAATACGTCTACCCGCCCAATACGATCCTGGTAGGCGAGGAGTTAACGCCGGCGATGTTTGCCGGCGTTCCCCGTGATCGATTACTCGGCCTGGTGTCTGTGAAGGGCTCGGGCAGCTCCCATGTGGCGATTCTAGCAAAGGCCATGGGAATACCCACGGTGATGGGTGTTGAGGACCTGCCCATCCACTTGCTGGAGTCAAAGCCTCTGATCGTTGATGGCTTTGAGGGTTGTGTGATCACCCATCCCAGTGCCGATCAAATTACCTTCTATAACGATTTAAAGCTGGATGAAGATGCGCTGACCGAGGGGCTGGAAGAACTCAAGGATCAACCTTGCGTCAGTCTTGACGGGCATCGAGTCCGCCTTTGGGTGAATACCGGTTTGATGACTGATGCGTCGCGTTCGCTCGATAGAGGCGCTGAGGGTGTTGGCTTGTACCGCACCGAAGTGCATTTCATGATGAATGATCGGTTTCCCACGGAGGAAGAGCAAAAAGTCATCTATCGAGAGCACCTCAAGGCCTTTGCACCTCGGAATGTGACGATGCGAACTCTGGATATTGGCGGTGACAAGGCGCTGAGTTATTTCCCCATTCAGGAAGAGAATCCCTTCCTGGGCTGGCGGGGTATTCGTGTGACACTGGATCATCCGGAGATTTTTCTGTCTCAGGTGCGGGCCATGATTCGTGCTAACGAGGGCGTAGACGCTTATCTGCGGATCATGTTACCCATGGTCAGCAGTGTCACAGAAGTGGATGAGGCCAAGCGCCTGATCAATCAGTGCTATGCGGAAATCATCGAGGATGGCGCCAAGGTAGCTATGCCGGCTGTGGGGGTTATGATCGAGGTGCCTGCTGCGGTTTATCAGGCAAGAGACATCATCAAGCGGGTAGATTTTTTGTCAGTAGGTAGCAATGACCTGATCCAGTACATGCTCGCGGTAGATCGGAATAACTCACGGGTTGCTGAACTCTATCAGGAGTTTCATCCGGCGGTGTTGCATGCCTTGAAACATGTTGTTGATGCGGCCCATACGGAAAACAAGCCGCTGGGAATTTGTGGCGAGATGGCGGGTAATCCGGCCGCTGCGATTCTGTTGATGGCCATGGGTTACGACGTGTTGTCGATGAATTCGAACAACCTGCTGCCAGTGAAGTGGGCAATCAGAAGTTTTGAACTGACGCAGGCACAGCAGATGTTGGCGCAGGTCTTGAGGATGGACAATGCCCCGGACATTAAAGCCCATGTAGATGAACAGATGCGCAAAGCCGGCCTGGGACGTATTGTCAGGACGCGACCGCCTCTATAGGAACGGCGAAGCTGCGCCGACCCGCCGTCTGGCCGTTAGGTAGAAAAGCCCTTTCCTCAAAGTAAATGTCTGCCTGCTGGCTGACCTTGACTAGGGTTGAGGCACTGGTGCCGTAGGTGTCGGATTGGATAAAACCCGCAGAGAAGGGGAGCTGGTCGCCGCGATCAGCCAACAGCGCGAACAACGCCTCGTTGTCAAAATTTCCATGCCCAAGCGCTCGAAGTTGCTCTCGACCTCGACTGACTTTCGGCCAATCACAGTCGAGCAGCTGATTGCTGAGACCGTAACAGCCGGGTTTGAGAAGTTGTGCCTCGGGTTGCCGATTACTGTAGTAATAGACGTCCCGGCCATCATCAATGATCAGATTAAAGCCCCTAAATTCATGGGCAATGGGCTTAATGTGGGCCAAATAATCGGTGCAGGACTCCGTTGAACGTAAAAAGTCAGCAGTCAGGGCGCCGCGAGACCTCGGTGGCACTGGCTCCAGGGGCGATTCGCGAAAATTAGTGACGGCGGCAAAGCGTCCACCGCGGGTGACGCCGAGCCAGGTACCGCCGGCTTGGAGGTCTCGCCCGCCCAGAATATGGGGCGCATCCTTCCAGAAATCGGGGCGCTCAGTGGGTCGAGCGTAGAATTCATCTCGATTCGCGGCGACCACCAGGCGATAGCGTGCATCGGGTGAAATGGAAAATAAAATCAAACACATGGGTTTTTGGCGCCAGAATCGAAATTGTAAGTTTATCATCTCACTGTGTTGCTGGATAATGCGGAGTCCCAATTAGCCGAATAGTCGTCTTTATGTGGCATTACCCTGTACTAGACCCAGTACTGATCAGTATTGGACCTGTGAGCATTCATTGGTATGCCTTGAGTTACTTGGTGGGTATCAGCCTGGTGTGGTGGTCGCTGGGCCAACGGGCTCGGGCTCAAGCACTGGCATGGAACGACGAACAGATCTCCGACATGATTTTTTATGGCGTACTTGGGGTTATTCTTGGCGGGCGCATAGGCTATATGCTCTTCTACGGCTGGCAAAGCCTTGCCGCCGATCCGCTGAGTCTGTTCCGAGTCTGGGAAGGCGGCATGTCTTTCCACGGTGGTTTGCTCGGCGTGCTCGTGGCGATGTATTTTTATGGCTGGCAACAGGGCCGCGGTTTTATTGGCGTCACTGACTATATCGCGCCCAGCGTTCCGATCGCCTTGGGTTGTGGCAGAATAGGTAACTTTATTAACGGTGAATTGCCCGGTCGAGTGACCGATGTTCCTTGGGCTGCGATTTACCCTGGTGAAGCTCTTGGGCGGCACCCCTCGAGCCTGTACCAAGCATTCTCCGAGGGTGTCGTATTGTTTGCAATTATGTGGCTGTTCAGTCGACGCTCGCGACCGCCTTTTGCGATTTCCGGCATGTTTTTGACGACTTACGGTGGTTTGCGCTTTATTACCGAGTTTTTCCGAGAACCTGATCGACACTTAATGTTTATTGCCTTCGATTGGATGACAATGGGCCAGTTATTGTCGCTGCCGATGATTGCACTGGGCGTAAGTTTTCTGTTTTACAGCTATCACAAAGAGACGGTCTAAAATAATGATGATAATAAAACCGAGAATTAAAGGCTTTTTATGTACCACCTCTCATCCTCTTGGTTGTGAGACGGACGTTAAAAATCAGATCGAACATGTCAAACAGGCAGGCGCAATTGCCGATGGACCGAAACGGGTGCTGGTGATCGGTGCATCTGGGGGCTATGGGCTGGCATCCAGGATTACTGCAGCCTTTGGTTGCGGCGCGGCGACCATTGGTGTGTTTTTCGAGCGCCCCGCGGTGAAAAATCGGACTGCCTCGCCCGGTTGGTATAAATCCGCGGCATTTACTCGCGCAGCCGAGGATGCGGGTCTGTATGCGGCAAACCTGAACGGCGATGCGTTTTCGGCGGAGCTTAAACAGGCCACTATTGAGTTGATCAAGAAAGATTTGGGTCAGATTGATATGGTTATTTATTCTCTCGCGGCACCGGCCCGCCAACTTCCTGACGGTAGTTTGGTCCGAAGCACCCTGAAGCCCATCGGTGAGCCCTTTGAAGGCGCCACCATCGACTTGAACTCCGGTGAGTTGCGCACTGTCAGCCTCGAGCCTGCATCCCAGCAGGAAGTGAATGATACGATTAAAGTCATGGGAGGTGAGGACTGGGAATTGTGGATGGCAGCCCTGTTGGCGGCAGATGTTCTGGCGGAGGGTTGTATTACAACGAACTATACTTATCTCGGTAGCGAAGTGACCTGGCCGATTTATTACCATGGCACCATCGGCAAAGCCAAAGAGGATCTTGACCGTGCCGCCCTCGCCTTGGCGCAACCACTGAAAAAGGTTAATGGCCGTGCCTATGTGGCGGTTATGAAGGGTTTAATGACCCAGGCGGCCTCGGCAATTCCTGGCATGTCCATCTATCTGTCATTGCTCTTCAAGGTCATGAAGGCTAAAGGTACTCATGAGGGGTGCATCGAGCAGACCACGCGTCTGTTCAAGAACCTGTTTGTGGACTCCGCGTTACAGATGGATGAGTCTGGTCGATTGCGAATGGACGACTGGGAGCTCAGCGCCGACATCCAGACCTTCGTCAAAGCCAACTGGTCAAAGGTGACAGCGGAGAACCTGATGGAAATCAGTGATTTTGCGGGTTATCGACAGGCTTTCTTGCAGATGCACGGGTTTGATTTTCCGGGTGTTGATTACGAAGCCGAAATTGATCCTGAAGTGCTGATGCCCTTGGCGTTTGGCGAATAATTCGAGGTACATACTTCGGTATTATCGCACAGGTCATGACGCCGATTGATGGCGAGATCGCGGGTCGTGGCCTCTTAGTACCGCACCCCTGGTGGGCGATCATGGCCCCATGCGCCAGTCGATTGAGTTAACCCATTATCTGATCCGGGCGATCTACCTGCCGCGGGTCATCGCTTATCTGCTCGCCGCGCTGGTGACGGCCAGTGATTATCTGCAAGCCGGTCTCCTTGAGCTGGGCGTTCTTGTCTTTCTGTTGTTATTAATTGCCTATCCCCACCTGGCCTATTATCTCACTGGCCGCTATGCTAATTCGACCTTGGGCGCTCAAGCATCGCTGCGGTTCGATGCCGTGCTCGTGGGCATGTTGGTGGTTGCTAACCAATTTCATTTTCTGGCGACGGTCAGTTTTGTGGCGGCCCTGGTGATGAGTATTCTGCTTATTGCGGCAGTGCGCGGCTTGTGGCTGAATTTGATGCTCCTAGGGGTGACGACGCTGGCTGGTTACGGCTGGCTGAGTTTGGCTGGCACCGACCGGATAGCTGCTGTTGAGCCTGAAGAAAATCTGCTCAAAACCTGGCTGAGTGGCTTGTTTATCCTCACGTACAGCGCCACTGCCGCTGCTTTAGGTTTTAAGGTGAGCCATCATCTGGGGCAGGGGCGTAAACAGTTGGCGGCCTACCAGGCTAAAATCGACGACCTATCCATGCGCCTGCAGCGGTATGTTTCGCCACAGCTCTACCAAGGTATGATCAATGATGATCTTGAAGTCACCCGCCGTCGCTGTCTGAGCGTATGCTTTGCTGATATCGAAGGGTTTACTGCCTTAATGGATAGGCTGGCTGAAGAGACGGTGACTCGGTTACTCAATGACTACCTAAATGCGATGGCCGGTGTGGCCTTGGAGTTTGGCGGTACTATCGACAAATTTATGGGCGACGGCATCATGATATTTTTTGGCGACCCGACGTCGAAGGGGCGACGAGGTGACGCGCTGGCCTGCGTCGAGATGGCGCTGGCGATGCAAGATAATCTGGCTGAGTTACGCCGTCGCTGGTGCGCAGAAGGAATCTATAGCGACGTACATAGCCGGATTGGAATCCATACGGGTGACTGTGCGGTGGGTAATTTTGGTTCTGCCCAGCGACTGGACTATACGGCGATCGGTAGTACCGTGAACATCGCCAGCCGTTTGGAGGGCAAGGCCGTGCGCGATGGGATCCTGATTTCCGGCGAGACGTTTGCGCTGGTGAGTGCTGACCTGCAATGCCAAGCTGGCACAAGGATCAAATTACGCGGTATTCAGCGGGATATCGATGCCTATCAGGTCGTCGGTCGGGTGACGGGGTCAGTTGCGCCCAGTGGAGAGACTTACTAGGTAATCGTTGTCTCCCTGATCCATAGCTATCGAGCTTGCTGTATACTCTACCATTTGAAATAACTCGGCGATAATTCCATGACTGATGCACTCTATAACTCAGCCTTTCTCAAGGCTTGCCGCGGTGAGAAAACCGACTACACCCCGATTTGGCTGAATCGTCAGGCCGGCCGCTATATGCCGGAATACCATCAGGTGAAAGGTAATACGCCGAGTCTGGATTTTTTCAAGACGCCTGCGCTGGCGGCCAAGGTGACCTGTGATGCGCAGCGAATTCTCGGTGTCGATGCCGCTATTATGTTTGCAGATTTACTGCCTATTCTTGAGCCCATGGGTCTGGTCCTGGACTATATTCCGGGGGTGGGGCCGCAGTTTGAAAATCCGGTTCGAAGCCATGCTGACATTGATGCGTTGCGTATCGACCCGTCAAAAGACACCATGCCATATATCGATGAAGTGATTAAATTGATCCGGGCTGAATTGCCCGCCAATATTCCGCTCATCGGCTTCGGCGGTGCGCCCTTTACCTTGGCTTCCTATGCCATCGAAGGCAAAGGCTCGCGTAACTATATTCACGTGAAGCAGATGATGTATGGCGACACCGGCGCCTGGCACACGCTGATGACAAAAATCACGGATGCAGTTATCGACTACATGAATTACCAGATTGATAGTGGTGTGCAGGCGGTTCAGCTGTTTGACAGCTGGGTGGGTTGTCTCTCGCCGGTAGATTATCTCGAATATGTTTATGTTCACACAGAGCGCTTGATGACGGCCATTTCAGGCAAGGTGCCGGTCATCCATTTTGGCACCGGCAATCCGGCGCTGGCACCCTTGATGGCCAAGGCTGGTGGTGACGTGCTGGCCCTTGACTGGCGTACGCCACTGCGTGAAACCTGGGAGAAAACTGGGGTTAAAGCAGTTCAGGGCAATATGGACCCGATTATTCTGTGCGCAGATCGCGCGTCGGTGGAGCGTAAGGCGGGCGAAGTCTTGGCCGAAGTCGATGGCAAACCTGGCCATATTTTCAATCTGGGCCACGGTATCATCCCTGAAACCCCCGTCGACAACGTTAAGGCGCTGGTGGACTTTGTCCACCAGTATCCGGTCTAGTCCAGCTGATCCAAATCTCGCACCGCGCCTTTGTCGGCGCTGGTGGTGAGTGCTGCATACGCCTTGAGTGCCGCTGAGACCACGCGAGTGCGGTGTTCTGTGGGTTTCCAGGCGAGTTTTCCGCGACCATCCATGGCGACTCGGCGTTGCTCAAGTTCCGCATCGCTGATATTCAAGTGTACTCGTCGAGCTGGAATGTCGATCTGAATATTATCGCCTTCTTCAACTAGCGCTATGGCGCCACCCTGCGCTGCTTCAGGCGATGCGTGGCCGATGGATAAGCCCGAGGTGCCGCCGGAAAAACGGCCGTCGGTCAATAAGGCGCAGGCAGCGCCGAGGCCCTTAGATTTCAAGTAACTGGTAGGGTAGAGCATTTCTTGCATGCCCGGTCCACCCTTGGGTCCCTCGTACCGAATCACAACCACATCGCCTTCTTTGATGTCGTCGTCCAAAATCGCGGCCACCGCAGAGTCCTGGCTTTCGAAAACTCTGGCTGGTCCATCAAATACCCAATTCTTTTCCTCGACGCCGGCAGTTTTGACGATGCAACCGTTGACGGCAATGTTGCCGAACAAGACAGCGAGTCCGCCTTCTGTGCTGTAGGCATGAGCCATGTCCCGAACGCAGCCATTGGATCGGTCAACGTCCAGGGTGTCGTAGCGCGTCGCTTGGCTGAAGGCGGTTTGAGTTGGAATACCCGCGGGGCCGGCGCGATAGAAAGTCTGCACTTCTTGTGACTGACTGACGGCCACATCCCACTTTTTCAAAGTCTCGGCGAGGCTGGCGCTATGGACATTTTTGACGGACGTGTCGAGCAGGCCGCCACGGTCGAGCTCACCCAGAATTGCCATGACGCCACCGGCTCGATGAACGTCTTCCATATGATAAGTATCAATTGCTGGTGCTACCTTGCACAGGTTCGGCACTCCTCGAGACAAGCGGTCGATATCAGCGAGGGTGAAGTCGATCTCACCTTCTTGGGCGGCCGCCAGTAAATGCAGGATGGTATTAGTGGAGCCGCCCATGGCGATATCCAGCGTCATGGCATTTTCAAAGGCCGTACGGTTGGCTATCTGTCGCGGCAAGACGGAGTCATCGTCATGTTCGTAATGCTGGCGAGCAAGGTCCACTATCGTACGACCTGCTTGCAGAAACAGCTGCTCACGATCCGCGTGGGTGGCGAGCATGGAGCCGTTGCCAGGCAGTGACAGGCCCAGAGCCTCGGTCAGGCAGTTCATTGAATTCGCGGTAAACATGCCTGAGCACGAACCGCAGGTTGGGCAAGCTGAGCGTTCGTATTCATCCACCTCGCTATCGGTAAATTGCTCGTCCGCGGCGACCACAATGGCGTGAATCAGATTCGTATGATGATTTGCCAGCTTGGTTCGACCGGCCTCCATGGGACCGCCGGAGACAAAGATGGTAGGAATGTTCAGACGCAAGGCGGCGTTGAGCATCCCCGGTGTGATCTTGTCGCAGTTAGAGATGCAGACGAGGGCATCAGCGCAGTGGGCGTTAACCATATATTCGATGGAGTCAGCGATAATATCCCGAGATGGCAAGCTATAGAGCATCCCGTCGTGACCCATAGCGATGCCGTCGTCTACGGCGATGGTATTAAATTCCTTGGCAACGCCGCCAGCTTTCTCGATTTCCCGAGCGACCAACTGGCCCATATCCTTGAGGTGCACGTGGCCAGGCACAAACTGGGTGAAGGAATTAGCGATGGCAATAATGGGTTTCTCGAAATCGCCGTCAGTCATGCCTGTCGCGCGCCATAGGGCTCGTGCGCCGGCCATATTGCGGCCATGGGTTGAAGTCTTGGATCTGTAAGTGGGCATTGTTATAGCTCCTCGTCGCGGCTGTTTTAAGGCAGCGGTTTTTCCAGTAATTTTGAATTTCGCTGGTAGTTGTAAAGGGATTGCCTGGAAGGTGGCAAATCCTGCAGGTTGACCGGGCGAAACCCCCGTTCAACAAACCAGTGGGTGGAATGGGTCGTCAGTACAAACAATGCTTCCAGTCCCTGGGCAGTCGCGAGTTGCTGAATTTTTTCAAGCAGTAACTCACCTCGGTCGTTGTCTCGGTATTCTGGATGGGTCACCAGGCAAGCGAGTTCTCCCTTGGTCTCGAAAGGGTATAGTGCGGCGCAGCTGACGATCATGCCATCGCGCTCGATGACTGTGAAATGGTGTACTTCAGATTCCAGCAACTCTCGCGAGCGCCGGACTAGAATTCCTTGTTCTTCCAGGGGGGCAATAAGCTCAATAATAGCCGCAACATCATTCGCCCCTGCGGGCCTAATTTGCTCATAGCTGACACGGCTGATTTGTGTGCCAGTGCCATCTCGAGTGAATAACTCCTCGAGCGCGGCTCCATCTTCGGTGTAGCTGATCAAATGACAGCGAGCGACTCCCCGTAAGCAGGCGGCCTTCGACAGGCGTAACGGCGAGTAGGTGTCGAGTGAAGATTCGTCAATGTCATCGAGCTGTAATTCGCTGATGACTGAGCCCTCGGCGTCGCGCAGGCCTTGGTCTGTAAAGAAAATCAGCTTCTCTGCCATCAGTGCAGTCGCAACTTCCGTGGCAACCTGGGTTGAGTTGGCGTTAAATATTTCTCCGGAGAGTGAATAACCTAAGGGTGAAATTAACAGTGTTGCACCTGAGTCAAGCTGTTGGCGAATAGCCTTCGTGTTGACTTTTCTGACAATGCCGGTGTTGTGGTAGTCAATTCCGTCGATAACGCCCAGTGGCTTGGCTCGAATAAAGTTACCGGAAATAACCAACATCTCAGCGCCATGCTGCGGTGAGTTGATCAAGCCCATGGATAAGCGCGCCTCGATATCAGAGCGCAGGGTTCCCACGGCTTGCTGTACCAGCGGTAGTATGTCCGGGGTGGTTACTCGAACCTTGTTAACAAATTCACTAGTGGCACCGTTGGCCGCCAGCTGTCGCT